>CEQT01045460.1_pt1 | contig 82831 bp, 70 predicted proteins | sample 530951 | NCBI WGS metagenome assembly CEQT01 (sample SAMEA2621132, study PRJEB7988) | marine metagenome | biome: marine biome (ENVO:00000447); feature: surface water layer (ENVO:00002042); material: "saline water (ENVO:00002010), including plankton (ENVO:xxxxxxxx)" | depth 5 m
AGGGGGGCTGGGCAAGCAGCCCACCTTGGCTCGCCGTGAAGGCGAAAGGCTGAATCGTCAATAACTACGAGCCTCCTTAGAGCACGTGTTGAGTGAGACTGTCCGCTGGAGGCAGGTCTGCCGTTAACCCACTAAGCAGCCACTTCCATGAAACCCTCCCAAGAAGAATTGTCAAAGCTCGGCATGCGCCGCACTCTCCGTCCAGAGAAGGTACGTGCGTCGATATTCCGAAACAGGGAGTGAAAATGAAAAAAGTACTGGTACTGGCAGCTATGGTCGGCCTGCTGGCGGGGTGTTCGGATAACAACGAGGTCGGAGATGTATCACTCGGGGTATTCACTCTCAAGGACATCAAGCTGCACTCGCTGGTAGACCCCGAGGTGCCCGGGGTGACTTGTCATATCGCCTCTATTGAAGCAAACCTCAGCTTTTCAGACCCCAGCGACAGCGCAATCTCCTGCCGTCAGACCGGCGAGATAACGCCGCAGATGATTGCCCAGATTGATAAAAGTGACTCGGGTGAGATTGTCTTCAGGCAGTCCAAGAGCATTTTCTTCAAGACCATGAAGGTGCGGCGCATTTACGATCCGCAGCACCAGACGCTGATGTATTTGTCCTACTCCACCAAGGAAACCACCGGCAGCTTCAAACACAGCCTGTCCACCGTGCCGCTGTGGGGCACGGCTGCCTACCAGACTGCTCCTTCAGCAGGTGTGGTGGTCGAATAGCGCAACTCGAACCGCAGCAGATCCAGGAAGGCTGGTCGGCGCTTCTTTGGCGTCTGGCCGGTGCTTTGCGCCCAAGCGGGGTAGACTGTTCGCACGAATCGTTTCTGGAGTAGCAGGATGCAAAACCTGAAGCAGATAGGGCTCTTTGTTCGCACTAACTTGTGGATTGTCCCGTTGGCGCTGTTGGTGCTGTGGTTGTTGTTTCGCTTTCTTGACCCGGCGCCACCTCGAGTGCTGGTCATGACTACAGGTAGCGAAGGGGGCAGCTATCACCGCTTTGGCCTGGCCATGCAGCGGGAGTTGGCGAACCAGGATCTGGAATTGCAGCTGCGCCCCAGCCGCGGGTCGCTGGATAACCTGCAGCGTCTGACCGATGGCTCAGGGGAGGTACAACTTGGGCTGATCCAGAGTGGCACCGAGCTGCTGCTGGAGCCAGGACAGCGTAACCAGTTGATCGGCTTGTCGGCGCTGTATCACGAGCCGTTGTGGCTGTTTCAGCGTCAGGGTGTGGACATCACCCGCCTGTCGGATCTGCAGGACAAACGCGTGGCGGTGGGTAGTGAAGGCAGTGGCACCTGGGCGGTGCTCAGGGGCTTGTTCGAGCAGCGTCAGGATGGCTCGCGACTGGATCTGCTCAACAACGGCCTGTGGCGCAAGATGGGCAGTTCTGCCGCGACCGACGCGCTCCTGGCCGGTGAACTCGACGCGGCTTTTTTGGTGCTGCCCGCCGACAACCGGCTGGTAACGCGCCTGGCGGCTAACCCGGACATCTCCCTGGTCAACCTCGCCCAGGCTGATGCCTTTGCTGCGCGCTTGCATTTTCTGGAGGCATTGGAGGTGCCCAGAGGGCTGCTGAACATCGCAACCAACATGCCTCAGCAAGACACCAAGGTGCTGTCGCCGGTTGCCATGCTGGTAGGTAATCAGGATTTTCACCCGGCGCTGACCGCGGTGGTGCTGGAGGCCGCGCGCAAGGTGCTGCGCGAGGGCAACCTCCTCGACAAGCCGGGGCGCTTTCCGGCCGGTGAGCCCATGGGGCTCGAGTTGAGCAAGGAGGCAGACTACTACCACCGCCAGGGTATGCCTTTTTTGCAGCGCTACCTGCCGTTTCAGGTGGCCTCGGCGATTGACCGCTACGTGGTGCTGATCATTCCCTTTATCGCCATCATGTTTCCGCTACTCAAGACCATGGGCCCGCTGTATCGCTGGCGCGTACGTGCTCGGGTGTATCGCTGGTACGAGCACCTGCGGCGCATCGACAAGCTGATCTACAGCGGCAAGATCAAGCAGCAATACGCCGAGCAGATTCAGGGGCTGAAAGCGCTGGAGTCGGAGCTTAATCACGTTGATGTTCCGCTCTCCTACGCCCACGAGCTCTACAGCCTGCACTTGCACGTGCGCTACATGATTTACCGGCTGGAGACGCTGCAGGCCGAGGAAGAGGGCGGCGAGAAACCTTCGCCGGCCTGAGCGCTGACAAAGCAGGTAACCTGCTCGATCACCGGCGCCCAGTGCTGAAAGGGAGCGGCCAGCGTGAGCAGGATCTTGATGTGGCCGAGATCTGCCAGCACCTCACTCTGGACGCGAACGTCCTGTGCCTGCAGCGCGTGGGTCAACTGCTCGGTATTGCGCTGCGGGTCAACCAGGTCGTCATCGGCGCCGGCCAGCAGCAGTGCGGGCGGACTCTTTGCGCTGGCGTGGACCAGCGGCTGTGAGTCGACCGGCGTTTGCGGGTGATAGAAAACCGGCTGCACGTCGGGGTTGATGATCGGCAGAAAATCATAGGGGCCGGCCAGGCCGATCCAGCCGTTGATCACCTCGGGAGAGAGGCTTTGCTGCGCCAGCCAGCGCTCATCCAGCGCGAGCATGGCCGCGTTGTAGGCGCCGGCGCTGTGGCCCATGACAAAAAGCGGGCCGTTCTGGCTGCGCCATTCGCTTCGGTGTGCCTGCGTCCACGCCAGCGCCTTGGCACTATCGCGCAGAAACTCGGGGTAACGCACCTCGGGGTAGAGTCGGTAGTCGGGGATCACGGCGATCATGCCGCGACTGGCCAGCGCTTGCCCAACAAACCGATAGTCCGCGCGCTCGCCGTTGCGCCAACTGCCGCCGTAATAGAACACCACCACGGGGGCGTCCGGTTTCAACTCTGCTGGCAGGTAAACGTCCAGTCGCTGGCGCGGCAACTCACCATAGCTGAGGCCCTCAAGGGCGTCATAGCCGCTGCTGGGCACCAGCCAGTTGACCGGTGCCAGGGCTGAGCAACCGCCGAGAAGCGTGGTGATCAGCAGCGACAGAGTGCGCAGTAGCGGCATGGAACCCCCTCAGATTCGCGTGTTTGACAGCGCGCAGGCTGTTACAAGCTATTGCATTTGTCTTTCGCCCAGCAGCGCTTGCACCTACCATGGCATGGTAGCCCGGAGAAGAGGTGAGCATGAAGGATGCGTTAAGCGCGGCGCAGGACGCGATAGACAAGGTACTGCTGGGCAAGTCCCATTCGATCAAGCTGGCACTGGCGTGCATTCTGGCCAAGGGGCATTTGCTGATCGAGGATTTGCCAGGCATGGGCAAGACCACGCTGTCTCAGGCGCTGGCCCGGGTTCTGGGCATGAGCTATCAGCGTATTCAGTTCACCAGCGACCTGCTGCCCGGCGATATCCTCGGCACCTCGGTGTTTGATCGCAACAGCGCCCAGTTTGTCTTTCATCCGGGGCCTATCTTTGCCGAGCTGATTCTCGCTGACGAGATCAACCGCGCCACACCAAAAAGCCAGAGCGCACTGCTGGAGGCCATGGAGGAAGGGCAGGTGACGGTCGACGGTGCAACCCGCCAACTACCCGATCCGTTTTTTGTGATTGCCACGCAGAACCCGGTATCGCAGTCCGGCACCTTTGCGCTGCCTGAATCCCAGCTCGACCGCTTTCTCATGCGTCTGTCGCTTGGCTATCCGAGCGAGGCTGCTGAAAAGAATCTGCTGATGGGGGCCGAGCGCCGTACTCGCCTGGACGCGGTTGAGCCGATACTGGGGCGCGAGCAGTTGCGTGCGCTGCAGGCGCAGGTGCCGCAGGTGACTGCCAGCGAGGCGTTGGTCGATTACATTCTACGCTTGGTCAACCACACCCGTAACAGCGACAGCTGCGCCTGGGGACTGTCTCCGCGCGCCAGTCTGGGCTTGCTGGCAGCGGCGCGGGCCTGGGCCTTGCTGGAAAATCGCCATTATGTGATTCCTGAAGACGTTCAGGCGGTGCTGCCCGCGGTTGTCAGCCACCGCTTGCGGGCAACCAACGACCCGACCGGGCATGGCGGTGACAGCCTGGCGCGCTGGCTGCTTAACGAGGTCTCGCCGGTGTGACTGCCGCTATCCGCGCCAGGGCACGGCGCTGGCACCAGGGCTGGCTGCGTCGCAGAATCCCGCCAGCCCGCTCTCTGCGGCTGGACCATCGGCGGATATTTATCCTGCCCAGTCGCGCCGGCATGGCCTTTTTGCTGTTGCTGCTGATCATGCTGATCGGCGCCATCAACTATCAGAACAGCCTGGTTTACGGGCTCACCTTTACCTTGCTTAGCCTGTTTTGGGTTGCCCTGCATCACACCTATCGCAATCTGGCTGCCGTGCAGTTACGGGCTACCGGCGGGCGCGCCGTGTTTGCCGGTGAGCAGGTGCCGCTGGGGCTGACACTACGCTCAGAGCGCCGCGAGCACCAGGCGCTTAAATTGCGCTGGCCCGGGCTCGATGCCGTGTCGGTAGACGTACCGGCGGGTGGCGAGCAGGCGCTGACGCTGTTTCACCCCACCGAGCGCCGCGGTTGGTTGGCGCTGGAGCGTTTGCGCATCGAAACCCGTTACCCGCTCGGCTGGTTTGTTGCTTGGAGTTTGGTTGATCTGGACTGGCAGGTACTGGTGTACCCCAAACCGGTCAGTGCCCCACTGCCGGTAGGCGCCGCACCTGATGGCGAGGAGGGCGACCAGCCCCATGCACAGCAGGAAGGGGTGGCCGACTTTCAGGGGCTACGCGCCTACCGCCCGGGTGACTCGCGCAGACGCCTCGATTGGCGCGCCTGGTCTCGCGGACAGGGGCTGCATAGTAAGGTGTTTGCCGAGCCACAGCAGCAAAGCCTGTGGCTGGATCTGGCCGCCGCTGCCGGCCGCGACCTGGAAGAGTGCCTGGGCATTCTGACGGGCTGGGTGCTGGAGATGGAGCGTGAACAGCGCCCTTACGGCCTGAGCTTGCCGGGTATACGTATCGAGCCGGCACAGGGCGATAGCCACCGCGAGGTTTGTCTGCGAGCGCTGGCACTCTATGGCCTGGAGGCGCGAGCGTGAGCACGGCACTGATTCCGCGTAATGCGCTGGCCTGGCTTTTGGGGGCCCAATTGGTGGTGCTGCTGCCGCATTTGCCGCGCCTGCCCTGGTGGGTAGCCGTGCTGTGGCTTGGTTGTGCAGCTTGGCGCGTGCAGATTCAGCGCATGCGCTGGGGGTATCCCGGGCGCATCCTGCGGGCCGGAGGGCTGCTGCTGACCGGTGTCGCGGTATTCTTTACCCAGGGCACGCTGATCGGCCTCGACGCCACCGTGATGCTGCTGTTGTTGCTGTTCATGCTCAAGCTTTTGGAGATGCGTAACCCGCGTGATGCGCTGGTGGTTATCTACCTGGGCTTCTTTATCCTGGCCACGGCTTTTCTGTTTGACCAGGGTATTCCCCTGACGCTCTATCAGTGCGTGGGCGCTGTGGTGCTGGTGGCTGCGCTGGTCGGCCTGCAGCAAAGCCCTGCGCGCAATGACCCTTGGCGCGCGCTGCGCAGCGCGGCAGGCATGTTGCTGCAGGCGCTGCCGTTGATGCTGCTGATGTTTCTGTTCTTTCCTCGGCTGGCGCCGCTGTGGACGATTAACCTGCCCAGCTCCGAGAGTCGCACCGGGCTGTCTGACACCATGGCGCCGGCGGATATCGCCAATTTGGCGCAGTCCCCTGAACTGGCATTTCGGGCGAGCTTTGAGGGGGATATCCCGCCGCCCAGCAGGCTCTACTGGCGCGCTATGACCCTTAGCCGCTTTGATGGCCGGGTGTGGTCGCAGGACCGTCTGCTGGAGGGGCGCCAGCCGCTGGCTGTGGAGCGCAGTGGCGCTGCGCTGGAGTACCAGGTCATCGCACAACCCACAGGCCGCAATTGGCTTTACAGCCTGCCCGGGAGTGTCTCGGATAGTCCTGAACTACGCGCAATGGGTGACGATACCCTGCGTGCCAAGCGCCCGCTGAGCAGCACCTTTGGTTATACCGCTACCGCCTTTGAGCGCGTCCAGCGTCAGCGCGACGGCCTGCCGGACGACGAGCGTCAGCGCCTGTTGCAACTGCCAGAGGACAGTGACCCGCGTAGCCGCGCCTGGGCAGAGGAGCTGCGCCAGCGCTACGCCTCTGACGCCGAGTTGGTGAATGCATTGCTGCGGCATTTCAACCAGCAGCCGTACCATTACACCTTGCGCCCGCCCACCCTGGGCAGGCACAGCAATGACGAGTTTCTGTTTGATACCCGGCGCGGTTTTTGCGAGCACTATGCTGGCGCCATGACCTTTGTGCTGCGTGCCGCCGGCATTCCCGCCCGGGTGGTGACCGGCTATCAGGGCGGCGAGCTGAACCCCCGCGGTGGTTATCTGCTGGTCCATCAGTTTGATGCCCACGCCTGGATTGAGGCGTGGCTGCCGGGGCAGGGCTGGCAATCCTTTGATCCGACCTTTCAGGTGGCCCCAAGCCGTATCGAGCGCGGGCTGGAAGAGGCCATGCGCGAAGAGGGCAGTTTTCTGGCTGACGCGCCTTTGGCCGGCTCGCGCTATCGCGATATCAGCTGGGTCAATAATCTGCGTCTGACCTGGGATGACATCAATTACCAGTGGCAGCTGCGCGTACTCAACTTTCAGTCCGAAGAGCAGTTGGCGCTGTTCAAGCGTTGGCTGGGCACTGCTGACTGGCGGCGTATCGGCGTGGTGGTGCTGTCGCTGGTTGGCCTGGTCATGGTGGTGCAGGCGCTGATCTGGCTGCGGCCCCGGCGTATATCTGGCTCGCCAGCGCAACAGGCCTGGCAACGATTGGATCAGCGCCTGGGCAAACTGGGTCTTGGCGTGTGCGCCGGTGAGGGGCCGCGGGATTGGCAACAGCGTCTGCGACAGGCGTTGCCGCAGCAGCGCGCGGCCATCGACGGCTTTTTTGATCGTTTTATAGAGCAGAGCTATGCGCAGCGTCAGCCGGGCGAGGCGCAGGCGCAACTGCAGCCCGCGCTGCAGGCGCTGCTGCGATCTTTGCCCAGGCGACGCCCACCTGCGCCTAGCCAGGCTCTGGATTAGCGCTGTTGCCTGGCCGCAGCAGCGCCCTATAATCAGACTCACCTCGGGACAACTTTGCAGCGGAGTTTGCATGCACCCATTCAATGCGACACAGCCCCCCAAACTCGCTTTTGCACTGGGCTTGGCGGGCCTCGTGCCTTTTGTCTCCGGGGCATTGGGGCTGTGGGTGACCCCTGAGGCCTGGCGCGAGCGGGTACTGGAGGAGTTGCTGAGTTACGCGGCAATCACGCTCGCGTTTCTCGGTGCAATCCACTGGGGCCTGGCGATGCGTGCGGAAGAGAACAGTGACAAGGCGCCGGTGCAACTGGGGCTTTCGGTCATCCCGCCGCTGCTGGGCTGGTTTGCCCTGGCGCTACCTAATGACTTGGGCTTGCCGGTTATTCTGCTGGCCTTTGCCGCCCTGTATTTTGCCGATCTCTGGGCCGTTGATCACGGCGTCGCCCCCGTCTGGTACCCAGCGCTGCGCAGACCGCTGAGCATCACTGCAGTGTGTTCGTTGCTGATTGCCTGGTTCGCTACCTGGCAATAGCCAAGCGCCAATTGCGCAGCAAAATGCGTACTGCATCGCCTTTTGCCGGATTATCACCTGCCAAGCTCGCCCTCGATACGTAACCTCGGCTCACGCATTAGCAGCTAGGGTCTGTGGCCGTTCGGTTCACCTGCCTGTTGCAGTCTGTAAAGGCGCCAATCAAGGAGCGAGGAGCGTAGCGTGGTCATTCCACGTGAGCGACGAGCGACGCCGAGTGGCGGTTTTACAGGCGCAACCGGTAGGGCCGGGGCCATTTTTGGCCATGCTGCGTTGTCGGTCGCTCAGGTAGAGCGACTACACATCACTTCCTCCGCCTTGCCTGGCCGAAAAATGGCCTCCGGCAGGCGGGTGAACGGAACGGCCACAGACCCTATAGGAACAACGGATGTTCTCCCCCGCCAATCAGGCGCATTTTGTTCTTGAAATCGACGGCGCCGAACACGATTTCAAGGTACTCGAGTTCACTGCCCATGAAGCGCTCAACCAGCCCTATGCGGTGCTGCTGACGCTGGTCAGCGAGCGTCCAGATATTGATCTCTCAAGCCTGTTGCACCTGCCCGCCTGGCTGGATACCGGTGCCGGCAGCGGCTTCCACGGTTTTATCGATCAGCTCACTCAGGGTGAGTCCGGTCGTCGGCTGACCCGCTATCAGCTGCGTCTGCAGCCGCAGTTGGGCTACCTGCAGCACCGCATCAACCAGCGAATCTTTCAGCACCGCACGGCCTCCGAGATTATCGCAGCCGTGCTGCAGGAGCACGGTATCCACAGTGATGCCTATCGCTTCACTATCAACACGCCGCTGCCCGCGCGCCGCTACTGCACTCAGTACGATGAGAGTGACCTGCATTTTATTCAGCGCCTGTGTGAGGAAGAGGGGCTGCACTTTCACTTTGAGCACCAGCGCGACGGCCATACCTTGGTGTTTGGTGATGATCAGACCTGCTTTGCGCGCCTGCCCGAGATCGGCTACAGCCAGGGCACTGGTCTGGTCGCTGATCAGCCGGTAGTCAAACGCTTCAGCCTCACCGCCGCCACCCGGCCAGACCAGGTAACACGCCGAGATTATGACTTTCTGAAACCGCGTCTGCGCATGGAAGCCGAGGCCAAGCTGGAAAGTGGTCCGCGCCAGCCGGCACTGGAAGATTACGACTACCCTGGGCGCTTTGCGGATCGCGAACGCGGCAAGCAGCTCAGCCGCATCCATTTGCAGCGTCACCGTAGCCACCAATTGCAGGCTAACGGTGAGAGCGATCAGCCCGGTCTGCGCAGCGGCTATTTTCTGCCACTCACCGGCCACCTGCGTGATGACTGGAACGACCTATGGTTGCTTACCAGCATTGAGCATCAGGGCAAGCAACCGCAGGTGCTGGAAGAGGCGGTGACCAGCGACACCACCGCCAGCGACGGTTTTACCCAGGGCTACCGCAACCGCTTTATTGCCTCCCCCTGGCAGGCCATCTGGCGCCCCGCACTGGAGCACCCCAAGCCGCGCATCGCCGGCAGCCAAAGTGCGGTAGTCACCGGGCCAGAGGGTGAAGAGATTCATTGCGACCCGCACGGCCGGGTGAAGGTGCAGTTTCATTGGGACCGCGAAGGCCAGGCCGACGACACCACCAGCTGCTGGCTGCGGGTTGCCAGCGGTTGGGCCGGCGACCGCTACGGCGCCCTGGCCATTCCCAGGGTTGGCATGGAAGTGCTGGTGAGCTTTCTCGAGGGTGACCCGGACCAGCCGCTGATCACCGGCTGCCTTTACCACGCCGAACACGTGCCGCCGGTTGATCTGCCTGCCCACAAAACCCGCAGCACCTTCAAAAGCCTCAGCTCCCCCGGCGGCGAAGGCTATAACGAGCTGCGCATTGACGACCAGAAAGGCGCCGAGCAGATCTACCTGCACGCCCAGCGCGACTGGGACCAGCGCATTGAACACGATCAACGCCTGCACGTTGGCAATGAACGTCACGACCACATCGTCGCCAACCATTACAGTGAGCACCTGGCTGAAGTGCACCGCACTGTCCACGCCAACCGCCTTACCGAACTCAAGGCCAATGATCATCTGACGATTGCCGAGTGCCAGCACACCCGCATCGGCCAACGCCAGCTGACCGAAGCCGGGCAGGAAATTCACCTCTCCAGCGGCCGCAAGGTTGTGATCGACGCCGGCATGGAAATCACCCTCAAGGCCGGCGGCAGCTTTATCAAAATCGACCCCAGCGGCGTCACTATCACCGGCGCCAACATCCGCCTGAACTCCGGCGGCAGCCCGGGGCAGGGCACCCCGGCAGAGCCGGGGTTGCCGGCTCTGCCTGCACACGCTGAACTGGACAGCGCAGGAGAAACTACTGGCAGAGCAGCGTCTAACCTGCCAGTTGCAGAGTCGAATCAGAAGACCGGGCTGGAGCAACTGATAGTAGACGTGTGGGGAGACCCGGCGTTCGGCGGGCAGGTACAGCTGCTGGACCCGGAGGATAAGCAATGAGTGAACTCAAGGACGAGTCGATCGAGCAAGGCACGCGCAAGCGGGCCCAGTATGCAAACGCACAGCGGGCCAACCTGGCGTTGAATCTTGAGCGAGAGGATGGTGGCACCCTGCAGATTCTGGTCGAGCAGGACATGCGCAGCCACGAGGAAGAGCCGGAAATTCAGCAAAATACCTTCCTGGCGATCGTCCCCATGGCACGCCTGCCTGTCGGTAAAGGGGCCGACCAGGAGCCTGTTGGTGCACTGACCAGGCCGGGGCGTATCTATGTTTTTCGCAAGGGCAAGCTCTGGCGCGAGCAGGTGTGTGATGGCAGGGGGGCGCTTGCCGATGTTGATGTGAGCTATTGGCGAAGTCAGTCGGCTGTGGGCCAACCCTGTGACGACCGAGCCCCCGTAGGCAAGCCACTGGCACTCACGCTGGTGCCCGTAATGCTACAGGGGCGCTACGTCGGCGATCAGATCGACATGGCCTACAGCGAGATGTCCTGGAGTTGGGAGTACATCAGTTGGCTCGAGGCGGATAGTAGCAGGGTCAAGGCGCGCTGCCAGAACGTAGCGCCCGCCTGGGCCGCAGCCGTGGTCGGCAAGGAACACTGGCGACCGACTCGTGCGATGCCCGCCGTGCTGGTCGATGCACTGGAAAGCGGCCTGCGCCCTCGAGACCTGCACCTCGAGTGCCTGCTAAGCAATCCCGACACCTTTACGCCCGCACTGCTGGAGCTTAGCCCTGAGGAGCCGCTTGTGCGCTTGCACAGCCACCAGCAGGCCCTGGCCGAACACATGTCAACACAAGGCCCGCAGCCGCTGCCGGCGTTGCCGCCTGCCAATGATGTGCTGGATGACAAAGCCCTGCGAGGCTATCCCAAGCTGGTCGGCCTATTGTTGAATGATCCGCTATTTGAGTTTCGCCATGCTGTTGAGCAATCTCGTTTGGCGACCGAAACCCTGCAAACCTGCAACGCGCTGATCCCCTATCAGCCCCATGGTCGTTATGCCGAGCTGCTGCATCAGTGGGCCATGTCGGCTGATGCTCCTTTGGCCCACTTGCGCGCGCAGGTCGACACTCACGCACTGAACAAATCGATGATGGATCAGGAGCGACGTATGGCGCGCGACTGCTTGCATGAGCAACTCGATCGCACCATGTCGCTGTGCCACGGCGGCCTGTCGCTCGTCTGGAACGACTGGATTTACACCCGCGATGAACGTCTGCTTGAGCCATATAGCCTGCTGATAGAACTATTGGAGCAACTTGGCCGCCTGCCGCACGATACCGACGCGCGCAGCACCGCAGCGGATAGCCGCCGGCTGTTGCGCTCGATAGAGCGCCTGGTAACCCACCTTGCGGAAGCCAGTCACCCGCTGACGCGCGCAGCGCTTGCCGCAGGGGAGGGGGAGCTGCCGGAGCTGGCCAGCCGACTGGCTGACCTTGCTGAAAAAGCGCAGCCAGCGAACCCGGAGAATATGGGTATCAGCACACTTGCCCTGTTTGCAGGAATGGAAAGCCAGGGCGATGCCAATTATCAATACTCGGCGCAGAATCTGGCGCTGGCCGTTGATGAGTGGCTCGCGCACTTATCGAAAGTGATGCTGATGACGCTGCGAAAGTTGCGGGTAGCCCCCTCAACTGTGCAGGTGGAGTTGCCGCGCCTGTTTACACCCACAATGGGGTTGCTGAAGTCGCTGCACTCCAAGGCAAAGTCGCTTCAGTTTCTACCCCAGGGTCAGGCACTGGCGCAGGATATGGTGGTGCTGGGCGTTCATGGTGCGGGCCTGAGTTTTGGGCTGACACCCAGCGAGCGAGCCACCCTGACCCGAGAAAACTACCTTTACAGCAACCTGCAGGGTCGTTCCGGCGACGTACTCGGCACCTCCAGCGGCAAGCTCGCAAAGGCGAACCACTTTGCGAGCAAAGACCTGGGCCGCCTCATGGTAGTTGCTGCCCCGGCAAACGACCCGCTGGTGCAGGAACTCAATAGCTGGCGGGTGGGTGCCTCTAATGTTGGGCGGGCTGCGCAACTAGCCAAGTCGCCCGCGTTGCCGCTGCTGGCGACGGTGATGGCTGCGTATAACTTGCATGTGAACGTTGAGGGTGCGAGCGGGAAGGGCAGGACTACTACGGTCGCAATCTCAGCGTCTGTAGATCTTCTCTTAGCGGCCAACAATGTCGCGCTGAAGGTTCTTGAAGGTTCCAATAGCAAGTCTCCCTGGTATGTACTTTGGGAGAAGGGGCGCATCGATGTATCAAAGGTATCAGAGCGCTGGGCTGGTAATTTAAAAAGTCGTACCGGTAGCACTTGGTTAAATGCGTCTCGGATTTTAGGTGGTGGAGCCATGGCACTCACGGCTTTGATCTTTGTTTGGGACGCCAAGCGCGCTTTTGATGCAGGAGACAAAGATGTTTCGGTTGCGAACGCTATTGCCGCAGGGGGCGGCGCAATATGGGCATTGTATACGGTAGGTATACTGGCAAGTCCCTGGGTGCTGGCGGCGGGTGTGGTCTTGCTCATCGGGGGCGCGTTAGCGGCGGCGCTGATGGCCGACGGTGCGATTGAGCAGGCGATTAAGCACGGCCCCTTTGGTGTTGAGCATCGTTTGTCGCATATGAACGATCCGAGAGTGGCCTATCAGCAACTGCTGGGGGCGATTGGCGAACCACAGGTGAAGATCGTTCGCTTGAGTACTTGGGTGGCGGGTGCGCCGGAACATGAAAGCCGAAAACTGGAGCTGGCTGCGCGTGCGAGCCAGCGAGATTTACACCCCCTCGACTGGGTAGTGGAGCTGCAATCCGTTTTGCTGGGCCAGTATCCCAACGACAGCCGATTCCGATTGATGGCTTCTGAGCTGCAGTGGGTCCGAGGCCATCAGACAGGCTGGAAGCGTATACCAGCCAGGCCGCTCTCTCATTACAAGCTAGGCGCGGTGGTTATGGATGCCAGCCGCGTTGTCTATGTCCTGCCGCATGTCGGTAGTCAGGCTTACACTGGCCTGATGCAAATGCAGTACGCCCTTAAAGTGAGAGCGCAGTTTGCGTTGGGGCGACAAGACTGCAGGCCGAATGATCCCTTTCCTGCCTTCGATGATCTGGTGCTACCGCAACCCCCTGCCCGTGACTGGGCTGCTTTTAACCCGCGACTGTTTCCCGAAGATAGTGATGTTGATGGTAGCGTCCCCTACTGGCTGATTGCGCTAAGTGAGCGTGACTCCCTATGAGCCAAATTCTGACTAATACGGTTTATGCCGCCAGTGCCTACGATTCAACCTGTATACCTGCTCAACCTCCGCACAAATGGCGCGAGGACGAGAGCCGCACTGACCTACAGCGTACCCAGTTGAGCTGGGGCCATTACGCCGGCCTGGAACCTTGGCAGGTTGTTGATATGCAGTTGCAGGGGAAAGAGCAAACTTGGTTGGAGGGTGCAGGTGGCGGTGATATCTATTGTGACCACCAGCGTTGGCGATTCGAGAACTTCAATAAAATAATTTTGCTATTGAGTTTCTTTAAATACTTTTCTTTGTTTTTTCTTGCATGGCTATTTTGGGCGATCTCTGTCGTGGGGCCTTTACCTGAGGCCGACCATCAAACAAAGCTCATCTCTTTCGCTATAGGTATATTTTCTGTGCTTATGATCGGATTGAGTGCTTGGCTGTACTGGGAACGAAGCTTAAGTTCCTACTTGATTCTGGCTGGTTGTGGCCTATGCGTTAGTGTTTCGTGCGCTATAGCTGACTACTTAGTATTAGGTAAGGGCTGCAGCGTTTTTGGGCCTCCTGCGATAATGTGCGCTTCCATATTTATGGGCACTATCGGATTTGACCTATTGGTTGCTCTTTACCTGCGCCTGTTCAAATACGACGGCAGCGGTTTCAATCGTCTGACTGGGATGGTGATCGTTGCACGTCGATTTCGTAAGCCCTTTATGGCGCCGTTCTATGAGTTTGATGTCACCATGGAATACCGCCCTGGCTCGCACGGCAGCGGTGGTATGGCGCTCTGGCTACACCACAGGTACACCACCTGTGAGGTGTTCTTGGGCGGCAAACTGCATCCCCTGGGGCTTTCACCGGAGGAGGCGATGGCGTTCTGGGACTGTCTGCAGCGCTACATGGATATCAGTCAGCCACTGCCGGATTTGCCGGTGCTGGAGCAATTCCGCCACCTTGATCCGACTACCGCGCGGTACGACGCTCAAAGCGGCAGGCCCCCACGCCGCTGGCGTGATACCAATGCCCGCGCCTGGCAACGGCGCGGCCAGCATGAATCCAGGCGCCGCAACGCAGCCTGTCGTTGGCAACAACAACCCTGCATTCTGCGCGCACGTATCGATCCGCAGTTAAGCATCGAGGCTTATTACCGCGACCAAGAAGCCCGTGGCATTCAGGCTACGCCCAAGGCGGATGACTATGACAACATTCATCGCGGCTGAGGAGGGTGTTCGTTCTCTGGTTTGCCGCTTTGCCCTCAGTTGCTGAATACCCCTTTATAGCCGCAGGCTGACCGTCATCAGCCGACCTGTTTGTTGTGCTACCGTCGGCGGATAACAAGTCGAGGTTTCATGCAGGAGGAGTGCAGCGGTGAATTACGATGATGTGGTTTTAGGGCGGCGCAGTATCCGTGCTTTTCGGCAACAGCCGGTGCCGCGCGAGGTGCTTGAGGAGGTCATCAGTCTGGCCACGCGTGCGCCGTCATCAATGAACTCCCAGCCCTGGCACCTGCATGTGCTGACCGGCGAGCCGCTGGACCGCATTCGAGCAGAGAACACCGAGCGCATGGTCACTGGCGTAGCACCGTCCAAGGAAACCCGCGATTCAGGCAGCTACGAAGGTGTGCATCGCCAACGTCAGGTTGAGATCGCGGTGCAGCTGTTCGAGGCCATGGGCATCGCCCGGGATGATAAGGAAAAGCGGCAGGACTGGGTGTTGCGCGGCTTTCGTCAGTTTGATGCGCCGGTATCGGTGGTGGTGACCTACGACCGCCAGTTGCGTGAGGGTGATATTGCGCAGTTTGATTGTGGCGCTTTGGTGAACGGGTTGGTCAACGCGGCCTGGTCACGTGGATTGGGCTGTGTAGTTAACAGTCAGGGCATCATGCATTCACCGGTGGTGCGCGAGCACGCGGGTATTCCGGATGATCAGGTGATCATTATCTGTGTGGCGATGGGCTATCCCGACGACAGCTTCCCGGCTAACGCAGTGGTGTCGCGCCGCCGTGAGGTGGCAGAGGTGGCCAGTTTTGTAGGCTTTGCCGAGTAGTACGCGCGTTGGCGTGACTTTTGGGGGCGCCTTTCGGGCGTTCCCACCTTAAAGCCTGTGAGGGCATAAGCGTGAAAGGTAAAACTCTGGAACTCTCTGCCTTTGATTGGCATCGAGACGTGATCACTCCGCAGACGCCAGTCAATTCGGGGTATCGCAACACCCAGAATGTGCGTCGCTTTATGCGTGAGGCTTGTGGCCCGGCGTTCCGCTTTGACAGGTCCTTTATGGCCTGGATGCGTGACGGCACGCCGAAAACCATGGGGGACGCGGCGGCTGAGTGGCTGAAGCGAAATGTCTGATTATCGGGACGCGCTAGTCGGTAGGCGATGGCTCGTCCAAACAGCAAAGACGTTAAGTGGGTGAAAGGTGCTTGCCGGCCTTTTTCTTTCCACCTCATCCTGGCTTCCAGCTTCCAGCTTCCAGCTTCCAGCTTCCAGCTGCCCCTCAGTCGTCCCTTCCCTCAAGCATGTTTCTGCGCAGCAGCACGTAGACCGATCCGGTGCCGCCGTGGCGGGGGATGCAGGAGGTGAAGGCGAGCACCTTGTCGTGCTGCCTGAGCCAGGTGTTGACGTGGCTTTTCATCAACGGTTTGCGGCCGTCCAGCCTGCGAGCCTTGCCGTGGGTAACCCGTACGCAGCGGATCTCCTGCTTGACCGCTTCGGCGAGAAAAGCCCATAGCAGCTCGCGGGCGCGCTCGATCGTCATGCCGTGCAAATCGATGGAGCCGTCGAAGGGTATTTGTGCTTGCTTGAGCTTGCGCAGCTGCGCGTCCTGCACACCGTTTGATGCCCAGGCCAGCTCCTGCTCGGGGTCCACGTCTATGACGAACTGGTCTGACAGGCCATCAACCACGACGGCGCTGTCTTTGAGGGTCGCACGCTGGCGACTGGCGGCGATGCTGGCGCGGTCGCGAGGGGCTTTGCCGACCTCGGCCTGGTCGTGCTTCAGACGCTTGGCGCCTTGCACGGCCTGACGGAAAAGATCGAGATCGTCGTCGGGAGAGAAGTCCTGTGTCATGCTGCTGGCCGCTACGCAAAAAAGGCTAGTGTAACAGCTGCGGCTTATCGAAAAGCCAGCCTGGCGCGCGATACTGCCGGTGTTTGTTTGCATTCGCGGCTGTTCGCCGGCGGCCTGGCGGGTAAAATGGCAGCCTGCTTTGAATAAGGACTCTTGCATCATGAGTGAATACGCCGCTTTGCACAGCATTCAGGATCTGGTTCGCTGGGGCGTCAGTCGCTTCCATCAGGCCGAGTTGTTTTTTGGCCATGGCACCGATAATGCCTGGGATGAGTCGCGGTTGTTGGTACTGCACGCCCTGTACCTGCCCTGGGAGACGCCGCAGGAGTACCTGCATTGTCGCGTAACCGACGAAGAGCGTGACGCGGTTGTGGCGTTGCTGCAGGAGCGTATTCGGTTGCGCATGCCGGCCGCCTATCTGACCGGGCACGCACGTTTTGCCGGGCTGGATTTTGTGGTGGATGATCGGGTACTGGTGCCGCGTTCACCCATCGCCGAGCTAATTGATGGCCGCTTTGAACCCTGGCTGGAGCGCGAGCCGTTGCGCATTCTGGATCTGTGCACCGGTAGCGGATGCATTGGTATCGCTTGCGCCTACGCGTTTCCTGAGGCCGAGGTGGTGCTGGCTGACCTGTCTGCCGATGCGCTGGCGGTGGCCGAACAGAATATCGAGATGCACGAATTGGCCGAGCGGGTTGAGGCGCGCTGGTCGGATGGCTTCGATGGGCTGGCTGGTGAGCGCTTTGATCTGATTGTCAGCAATCCGCCCTATGTGGATGCCGAAGACATGAGTTTGTTGCCCGACGAGTACCGACACGAGCCGGAAATGGGGCTGGCCGCAGGGGATGACGGGCTGGACCTGGTGCGCCGGATGCTGGCCGAGGCGGCGGACTACCTGACCGAGGACGGCGTGCTGGTAATCGAGGTCGGTAACAGCATGGTGCACGTCATGGCCGAGTGGCCAGAGGTGGATTTTGAGTGGGCCAAGTTCCGGCAGGGTGGCCACGGTGTGTTTGTGCTGAGCGCAGCGCAGTGCCGTCACTTTCAGTCACTGTTTGCCGACAGCCTGTAACGCGTTTTAGCGGTTCCTGCGTGGCGTTCGCTGCGCAGGTCTTTGCTCAGGGTTGGCTCAGCGCAGCACAACCCACAGCAGCATCAACGCCTGGAAAATCGAGAAGACAATCAGACAGCCGATGGCGAAACGGTTGCCCAGGTCGGCGCGCTTGTAGCTGGCGATAGCTGACTCGAGCTGGTTGATCTGGGCGCTTTGTTTCTGGTTCAGGCTCTCGTGCTCACGCAGTTGGGCGAGCAGGTTGTTGACCTGTAGAGGTTGGATGCGCTCGGTATTCCAGCTGCCGATCAGGTCATTGACGCGGTTGGCCTGGGCGATAGCGGTGCCGGCCTCGCTGTCCAGCGGGGTAATGCTGAAGCCTGCATGGCTGAGGATGGTGTCGCGGGCCTTGCGGGCGTCCTCGGTGGCGCTGTCACTGTCGCGCAGGGTGATGGGCGTCACGGCGTAGTCGCCGCAGTAGCGCTGGCACCAGTGAATCAGCTGCGCCAGCATGAAGGTTCCCAGGCCGCGCTGACCAGGTTGTATCTGCACGCCTTCTATCGGGCCAAAGCGCACCCGCTTGCGCTTGTGGTCCACCAGCACTTCCATCCGGTTACCGGACTCGGCGAGCGGCTCTCCTTCAAAGCGCACCTGCAGGCGCAGCAATTCCAGCAGGCCGGCCTGTTCCTGGGTGACGGCGATTTGGGCGAGTTTTTCAGGGTGAACCAGCATGCGTGCCTTGAACACGGGCTTGAGTTGCACCCAATAGGCATCCGACGGCTTGGCACGGGCGAACGGGTCCCGCGGGGCGCTTTGCTCCGGGGGAGTGCGGTCAGCCAGTGCGTCGGTTGAGGTCATGCTGTCATCCTGGGGACTACGGGTGCTTGTGCACCTCTCCAGCCTGTATCGGCCGGATGACGGTTTTCTGTAATGTCACCACCAGGTGGACGCGGCTTCCCAGATCAGGCGAGCAGCCAACAAGCTGAGCACCAGGTTGAACAGCCGTCCAAAGTGCGTGTCACTCATACGCTTGAGCAGATGCAGGCCGAGCCAGGTGCCTAGTGCGCCAGCGGCGATCATGGCCGCCATCAGGGCAAGCCAGTCATAGAAGATAAACCCTGCGGCGCTAAAGGCAAAGGCTTTTGGCAGGTGCTGCAGGCTCATCGCGGCAGCAAAGGTTGCCACTGTTTGCAGGCGCTGGTGCGCCTGCTGCTGCTTGATAAACGCGGCAACCAAAGGGCCGGTGGCACCGACAAACAGGCTGAGAAAGCTGGTAATCACCGAGGCGAGCAGAGTGCCGACAGGGCCGGTGGCTACCTTGGGTATTGCCGGCCCCCAGCACAGCAGCAGAATAAACAGCGCGATACTCAGTTGCACTACTGCCAGCGGCAGGCGCACCAGCAGCAGGCTGGCAGCCAGCGCCCCCAAAACCACGCCAGGGGCAAACCAGGCGATGACCCGCATGTTGATATGGCGCCAGGTCATCAGGGCGCGATTGGCATTGGAGCCCAGCTGCACCATGCCGTGTACCGGAATGATCGCCGCAGCCGGCATGATCAGCGCCATGATAGCCAGGAGCATGACTCCACCGCCGGCGCCCATCGCGGCAGTTACCGCAGAGGTGAAGGCGGCGGCGAGGATCAGTATCAGCGCCCAGTGCGGAGCCAGGTTGTCGGGTAGCAGTAGTGGCAGCAACTCGCTCATGGTGGCTCCGGCGTCAAAGAGGAGGGCGTAGCCTACCCGCCGGGCCGTAGGCTGTCACCGTTAACGGCCAGCGGGTATACTGCCGCACTGCCCATGTTTAGCTCAGGTTCTTGGTATGTCTGGAAACACGCTCGGTACCCTCTTCACCGTTACCACGGCCGGCGAAAGCCACGGCCCGGCGCTGGTCGCCATTGTTGATGGCTGCCCGCCTGGCCTGCTGTTGTCGAGCGAAGACCTGCAGCGTGATCTGGATCGCCGCAAGCCCGGTACCAGCCGCTACACCACCCAGCGTCAGGAGGCCGATGAGGTCGAGATCCTGTCCGGGGTGTTTGAAGGCGTAACTACCGGTTGCCCGATTGGTCTGCTGATTCGCAATACAGATCAGAAGTCCAAGGACTACTCGGCGATCAAGGATCTGTTCCGCCCGGCCCACGCCGACTACACCTACCACCACAAGTACGGCCTGCGCGATTATCGCGGCGGCGGCCGTTCGTCTGCGCGTGAAACCGCCATGCGCGTTGCTGCCGGTGCCATTGCCAAGAAGTATCTGGCGGCCCAAGGTATCCAGGTGCGTGGTTATATGAGCCAGCTGGGCCCCATCGAGATTCCTTTCAAGAGTTGGGATGGCGTGAACGACAACGCGTTTTTCAGCCCGGATCCGGACAAGATTCCCGAGCTGGAGGCCTACATGGATCAGCTGCGCCGTGACCAGGACTCGGTCGGCGCCAAGATCACCGTGGTCGCTGACGGAGTGCCGCCGGGGCTGGGCGAGCCGATCTTTGATCGTCTGGATGCGGAGCTGGCCTACGCGCTGATGAGTATCAACGCGGTCAAGGGTGTCGAGATTGGTGCCGGCTTTGCCGCCGTTGCCCAGCGTGGCACCGAGCACCGTGATGAACTGACGCCGGAAGGTTTCGTCAGCAACCAGGCTGGTGGTGTGCTGGGTGGCATTTCGTCTGGGCAGCCGATTGTCGCCAGCCTCGCGCTCAAGCCCACCTCCAGTATTACCACTCCTGGCCGCTCCATTGACGTGAACGGTGAGCCGGTCGATGTCATCACCAAGGGGCGCCACGATCCCTGCGTCGGCATTCGCGCCACGCCGATTGCCGAGGCGATGATGGCGCTGGTGCTGATGGATCACCTGCTGCGTCATCGCGCGCAAAACGCTGATGTGAAGGTCTCCACGCCGGTATTGGGTCAACTCTGATCCGGCGCGCGCAGCCGTGAGTGCGGTCGCGGGGGCGCCGCTGCCTTACTGGCGGCTGTCTGGTTTCTATTTTGCCTACTTCGCCCTGCTGGGCGGGGTAGCGCCATTCCTGTCGCTGTATTTCGAATCGCTGGGCTTTTCGCCGGCGCGCATTGGCGAGCTGGTTGCCATCCCCATGCTGATGCGCTGCATTGCGCCCAACCTGTGGGGTTGGCTGGGCGATGCCACCGGGCAGCGTCTGCTGATCGTCCGGGTAGGCGCGCTGCTGACTGCGCTGTGTTTTGCGGGCATCTTCTGGCGGCAGGACTACTGGTGGCTGGCGGCGATCATGGCGCTGCACAGCTTCTTCTGGCACGCCGTCTTGCCGCAGTTTGAAGCCATTACTCTGGCGCACCTGGGTAGTCAGTCTGCGCGCTATAGCCAGCTGCGTCTTTGGGGCTCGGTTGGCTTTATCCTGACAGTGGTCTTGCTGGGCTTGCTGCTGCAGCGTGCCGGCATGGCTGTCTACCCCATGGCGATGTTCGGCATCATGCTGCTGATTGCAGTGTGCAGCACTCTGGTGCCGCCGCCGCCACGCCAACCTGCCAGCGCGGCGGTGGCAGGCGATGGGTTCTTGCGGCGTCTACGTCAGCCCGGCGTGCCTGCGTTTTTTGTGGCCGTGGCGTTGATGCAGTTGTCGCACGGGCCTTATTACACCTTTCTCAGTATCCACCTTGAGGCGCTGGGCTATAGCCGAGGCCTCATTGGCATGCTCTGGGCGCTTGGGGTGCTGGCCGAGATCGTGCTGTTTATGTTCATGCACCGCCTGCTGGCCTGGATAAGCCTGCGGCAATTGCTGGTGGTCAGCTTTGCTTTGGCAGCGTTGCGTTGGCTGTTGCTCGGTACGCTGGCAGAGGAGATGCTGGTTCTGCTGTTTGCCCAGCTGCTGCATGCAGCGACATTCGGTGCATTTCATGTTGCCTCCATTCATCTGGTGCAACAGCGGTTTGGCGAAAGGTATCAGGGACAGGGGCAGGCACTTTATGCCACGCTGGCAGGCATTGGCGGTGCGCTGGGCGCACTGTGTTCCGGTTACGCCTGGGCTGGCATGGGGCCCACGCTGACGTTTGCCGCTGCCGCGCTGGCAGCCTTTGTCGGCATGTTGCTATTGCTGCTACGCCTGCACGACCAATCAACAAAGGGGGCTGGATGACCATTCTGGCGGTCTACGGGGTGGAGGATCTGCAGTGTCCACGCCGGGTACTGACTCACAGGCAGGATATTGAAACCGAGCTGGCGGCGATGGGTATTACGCTGTTGCCGGCCGAGGCGCCGGCTATGGTCGGGGCCCAGCGTAAACATGAGTGCCATGGTGCGCCTGCCTATGAACAGCCGGAGGAGCGCATTGATGGTGCTCAGGTTTTTGTTTGCGGGGCGCTGGAGCGCCGTATAGAACGGGGGCGGGTCAGGCTTTGCCTGCTCAACGCGTCGTCGGTACTGCTCATTGCTCTGCGTGCTGGTGATCGTCTGACCTTGCCTGCCGGATTATCGCAATGCATGTTGCCCACGCCCGGTGATACCTGCAGCTGGGTGGATACCGCCGCCGCAGAAAGTGACCTGGCGTATCAACCGGTTCCTCAGTCTGCGCTGGTCATGCTGGCGCCGCTGGAGGTCTGACAGCGGGATTGGCGAGCGCCTCCTATACTGTGGCGACACACAAAATGGGGGCGCGCTATGAACATCAATACTGGCGGTGGGCTGATCGGCCTGCTGATTCTGATTGGCGATATCTGGGCCATCATCAACATTTTGCAGAGTAACGCCGGCATGGGGGCCAAGCTGTTGTGGATTCTGCTGGTGGTGTTGCTGCCGCTGCTGGGGCTGATTATCTGGTTTGTCGCGGGGCCGCGGGGCGGGAAGGTATGAAAAAAGCCCCCGGTGCGTGAGCACCGGGGGCTTCTTCGTTACAGCAGGCTGCTTACTTCTCGACGAAGGCGCGCTCGATCACATAGTGACCCTGATCGCCGTGGCGGGCTTCCTGGAAGCCGTGCGCGTCGAGGATTTCACAGCAATCTTTCAGCATGCTGGGGCTGCCGCACAGCATGAAGCGGTCCTGCTCCAGGTCGAATTTCGGCAGGCCGATATCCTCGAACAGCTTGCCGTTGCTCATCAGGTCGGTCAGTCGGCCTTCGTTGCGGAAGGGCTCGCGGGTGACCGTGGGGTAGTAGATCAGCTTCTCGCGCACCAAGTCACCGAAGTACTCGTTGTTCGGCAGGATGTCGGTAATCAGTTCCTGATAGGCCAGGTCGCTGACATTGCGGCAGCCGTGGGTCAGAATGACCTTGTCGTACTGCTCGTAGGTTTCCGGGTCCTGAATGATGCTGATGAACGGCGCAAGGCCGGTGCCGGTGCTGAGCAGATACAGGTTGCGGCCGGGGATCAGGTGGTCCAGCACCAGGGTGCCAGTCGGCTTGCGGCTGATCATGATCTGGTCGCCGGTCTGAATGTTCTGCAAGCGTGAGGTCAGTGGGCCGTCCTGCACCTTGATGCTGAAGAACTCCAGAGTTTCCTCGTGGTTCGGGCTGGCGATGCTGTAGGCGCGCATCAACGGGCGACCTTCCACTTCCAGACCGATCATGATGAAGTGTCCGTTCTTGAAACGGAAACCCGGATCACGGGTGGTCTTGAAGCTGAACAGGGTATCTGTCCAGTGGTGCACGCTGAGTACTTTCTCGGTGTTGAAACCTGCCATGACGCCTCCAGAAGTGAACATCTCTTGGCTGGGGAGTCTACGCGCGGTTAGTCTTGCCGTTAAAGAGAATTATTCTTATATAGCTATTCGGTAAAATCGATTATGAAATATACCCTGCGGCAGCTTGAGGTTTTTCTGGCCACGGCGCATTACGAAAACCTGACCCGCGCCGCCGCCAGCCTCTCGATGTCGCAGTCTGCGGCCAGCAGCGCGCTGAAGGATCTGGAAAGCCAGTTTGACGTGCAGCTGTTCGACCGCGTAGGCAAACGCCTGCAGCTTAATGCGTTGGGTGACAGCATTCGTCCGCGCGCGCAGGCGCTGTTGGAGCAGGCGAGCAGTCTGGAGGAAGCCCTGGCCCGACATCAGGGCACCGGGCATTTGCGCGTCGGCGCCACGCTGAGTATCGGTAACTACCTGGCAGTCGAGATCATGGCGCGCTACATGAGCGAGCAGGAGGGCGCGCGTGTAGAGCTTGAGGTGGCCAATACCGAGACCATCGTGCGCAAGGTGGCCAACTTTGAACTCGACCTGGGTCTGATCGAGGGCGAAAGCCGGCACCCTGACCTGGAAATGGTGCACTGGCGTGATGACGAACTGGTGGTGTTCTGCGCGCCAGATCATCCGTTGGCCGGTAAGCCCTGGCTATCGGATGACGACCTGCTTGATGCTGCGTGGATTGTCCGTGAGCAGGGTTCGGGCACGCGGCAGCACTTTGACTGGGCGATGCATGGGCTGCTGGCCAATCTGGATATCAAGCTGGAGCTGCAGCATACCGAGGCCATCAAACGTGCGGTGGAGGCGGGGCTGGGGCTGGGTTGCCTGTCGGAGATCACGCTGGTTGATGCGTTCAATCGCGGGCGCCTGGTGCCGCTCCCTGTGCCGCATCGGGACTTTCATCGCCGTTTCTACTTCGCTTTGCACCGGCAAAAGTTTCGCAGCACTGGTGTGGAGCGTTGGCTGGAGTTGTGCCGCGAGAGCACAGAGGGGCTGGAGTGAAGGCTGCCTGCCAGGCAGTGCGAGATGTGTGAGCGGTATGAGGGCGTGATGGGGTAGGTTGCCGAGCCGGCACCCTGAACAAACAAGGCCGCGATGCTTGCGCATGGCGGCCTTGTGTTTACAGCGCGGGGTAAATCAGTTGCTGCTCAGCACCAGCTGACCGTCTTTCAGCGGGATGCTGCTGCCGGGTTTCTCGTCCATGCGGACGGTGCCGGTTTCATCGCCGATGCGGTATTTCACGTTGTAGCCGACTACTTCGTCGTGGCTGTCGTAGACAGTCTCGCAGCGACGCTCGGTAGTGGTGTAGGTGCTGTTGTTTTGCATGTTTTCCTGTACGCGGTTGCCGGCATAACCGCCGGCGGCAGCACCAGCGACGGTGGCGATCTTCTTGCCGCTGCCGCCGCCTACCTGGTTGCCCAGGGCGCCGCCGACGACCGCGCCGGCAATGGTGCCAAGGATGCGGTTCTGATCCTGCACAGGTTTTTGTCGGGTGACGGCGACGTCATTGCAGACTTCGCGCGGGGTCCGTTGAGTTTCCGTGATTTCGGCTACATCAAGAACTTCAGCCTCGGTAGGGGTGGTGTCCACAAAAGCGGTGTAACCGGCAATGGCGCCGCCAGCTGTGGCTACCGCCGCGCCGATCAGGACGCCTGTCAACATAGACTTGTTCATGATGAGTACTCCTTTCCTGCCTATGATCTGAGGTCGCAACACGGTGTTGCGCTCCATGCCGATGTGACAGCAAAGGTTGGCAGCCGTTCCCTTGGAGGCCGCTGATTCCGTCGCTTTGTGATCGAGTTGGCGGTTCAGGTGACGGCGTAGTCCGGCGGATTTTGCAGCAGGCTGCGTAGCTGGCTGGCGTCCATCGGCCTGCCGAACAGGTAACCCTGAAACTGCTCGCAGCCTTGTTGGTGCAGAAATGTGAGCTGTTCCTGAGTTTCCACGCCCTCGGCGATCAGGCCCAGGTGCAAGCTGGTGGCGATCGCGATGATTGCGCGGATAATTTCGGCGTCGTTGGGGTTGTGCGGGCAGTCGCGGACAAAGGATTGATCAATTTTCAGCAGGTCAACCGGCAGCTGTTTCAAGTAGCTCAGGGAGGAGTAACCCGTTCCAAAGTCGTCGATGGCAAAGTGCACGCCGTGGCTGCGCAGCAGGTTCATCTTGTCGATGGTGTCGTTGACGTTCTCGATCACGATACCCTCGGTAATCTCCAGGCTCAGACAACTGGTCGGGATCTCGTGCAGGGCGACGGCGCCCAGAACGTCGTCGACAAAACTGGCATGGCGGAACTGACGCGGGCTGATATTCACACTCAGGCTGAATTGCGGCGTGATCAAACCGGCCTCCAGCAGTTCGGCTATGAAGGCGCAGGCCTGATGCAGGATCTGGCGGCCCGCCTCAAGAATCAGGGTGCTTTGTTCGAGAACATCGATAAAGGCGCCGGGCCCAATCAGACCACGCTCCGGATGTTGCCAGCGCAACAGTGATTCGGCGCCTTCAATGCGCTGGCTGCGATAATCAAACTGCGGTTGGTAGTACAGGCAGAACTGCCCTTTACTGATGGCCCGGCGTAGTTCGGATTCGATGGCCAGGCGTTCGCTGGCCGCCACCTGCATTGACTGTTCAAAGAAGGCGATGCCGTCACGCCCGCGCTCCTTGACCCGGTACAGGGCTATATCGGCGCGTTTTAGCAGATCTTCTGCGCTGTCACCGTGATCTGGCACTAGTGCGATGCCGATACTGGCGCTGAGCTGCAGGGCGTGTCCCTCGATCTGCATAGGCGCAGAGATGGCGTCGAGCAGCTCACGGGCGGCCCGCTCCACTTCCTGCGCGAGGGCCGGGCCGTTGCTGGTAAAGCCGCTGAGCAGCACAACAAACTCGTCTCCGCCAAGGCGGGCAACGGTGTCTTCGGCCCGCACGCGGCATAGCAGGCGGCGGGTTACTTCTTGCAGCACGGCGTCGCCACAGGAGTGCCCGAGCGAGTCGTTAATGTGTTTGAAATGGTCGAGGTCAAAGAACAGCAGGGCGCCTCGCAGGCCGTGGCGCTGGTGCAGGGCATTGAGTTGGCTCAGGCGGTCGCTCAGCAACAGGCGATTGGGCAGGTTGGTCAGTGCATCATGGTAGGCAAGATTTTTTACGCGGGCTTCAATGCGCTTCTGCTCGGTGATGTCGCGGGCGGTCAGCAGCATGCAGTCGAGGCCATCCAGGGTAAGTGGCTGGGCCGAAATTGAGACCAGAATCTCCTTGTCATGGCGTGTGCGAATGCGCATCTCTCGCCCGTAGACGCCGCCCTTTTCCTCCATGGTGCGGATTAAATCATCTCGCTCGTTTGCGTCTATCCAGATGCCGAGCTCGTCGACCGTGCGGCCAATGGCCTCCTCTGAGCTGTAGCCGGTCAGGCGACAAAAGCCGTCATTCACTTCGAGTTGGCGGCCGGTCTTCAGTTCGCTGATGCTGATCGAGTCGGGGCTGCCTTTGAAAGCGCGGGCAAACTTGTCTTCCGATGCGCGCAGGGCCGATTCGGCTTGGGTTCGCGCAGTGATATCGCGGAAGCTGAACAGCACGCACTGCTGATGGTTGATACGAATACGTGTGCTGCCCACCTCACATAACAGCAAATGCCCGTTGTTGGTGGAAAAGGTCTCGGTAAAGCCGTGCAGCTCACGTTCACCACGCGCGGCTTGTTGCAGGCTGCGGTGTGCGCTGTGCGAGCTCCACAGGCCGATCTCTTCGGGTTGGCGCCCAATCAGATCAAGTGCGCTGTAGCCGAAGGTGCGTGCAAAACTCTGGTTGACCTCTATGACGCGCTGATTGTGCAGCAGGCAGTAGGGGTCAGGCGCGTTTTGAAACAGGATGGCGAACTTGGCTTCACTTTCAACCAGAGCGTTCTGGTTGCGGCGCTGGTCGGTAATGTCGACCAGTGTGCCAATCATGCGGGCGGGCCGGCCCTGTTGGTTGAGGTGCAAGGTGGCGGTCGCCTGCAGCCAGCGCTGGCGCTTGTTGACGGTGACGCGATAGGTCAGACGGTAACGCGGCTCGCGGCCCCGACAGATGGCAATGAAGGCGCGGCGAATGGCCTGCCGGTCCTCGGCAACGACATGCTGCAGGAAGTGGCTGGCGCAGCCGTCCCAGTCGTCGCTCTGGAAGCCGTGCAGCTCTGCGCTGCGGGCAGAGCAGTGCAAGGCATCGGTTGCTATCTGCCAATCCCAGATGCCCATTTGGCCGGCCTCTAGCGCCATTTTAAGGCGGCTGCGGCTGTCTTTTAGCGCCTGGTCGCTGGCGTTGTTGCTGGAGCGTGGCTGCAAACAGAGCAGTAACCGCTGGTGGAGCGGTACGATGCTGACCTGGTAGCTGAGCACGCCGCCATCACGGCGCAGCAACTCGATGGGTTGGTCGCTCAGCGTGCCGTGGCGCTCCTGGCTGCGCATCATGGCGTGCCAGCGCCGCGGGTGGCCCCACAGCGGAAAGTCGCCAGCGGGTTGCCCGAGCAGTTGCTGGCGTTCGTACTGCGTGGCCTGAACAAACGCCGGGTTGGCGTCGATGATGAGCTGGGTCTGACTGTCAATCAGCAGTGCAGGCCCAGGCATGCCGTTGAACAACAGCACAAAAGATGAATCGGTCGCAGTGGAGGGAGTCGGCGGGGCGACTCCGGTTTTGCCTGGCATTGATATTTGATCCATTCTGGGACCAACCAGCCCGGCGAAAAGCGATGGTTGGCCCGATGCCGAGCAGGGTGTTTGGGCGTCTTGCCCGGCGGTTTCCGTCTACCTTGACCTTAGTCGTTGGCGCGCCAGTCAACAAGCCATTGTGCCTACGCCATTGGTCGGGCAGCCGAGCGGTCTACCGTGGCGTTTGTGCGGGCCGCACGAAGCAGGGCAATCAATTCGCGGGCGGCGTTTGATTGGGTACGTCCGCTGTGCCAGATGCAGCCCAGCTCGCGTTGCAGGTGCACGCCCGGGAGCTGCAACACACTGACTTGGCTGTCGAGCATGCTGCGCGGCAATACGCTCCAGGCCAGACCAATGGAGACCATCATCTTGATCGTCTCCATATAGTTGGTGCTCATGCTGATCTGCGGCTGGACGTGGTAATGCTCGAACAGGTCGCTGACCACCTTGTGGGTGAAGGTGTTGGTGCCAGGGAAGACCGCCGGGTAGGCCGCCAGCTGGGCTAGCTCCAGATTGCGTTGTTGGGCAAGCGGGTGCTCGGGTGCGATAACAAAATCCAGCGGATCATCCCAGATCAGCTCGCTCATTACCGGTGGTGCAACCTCCGGCGCCAGGGTAATCACCGCCAGCTCGATTTCGCCGTGCAGGACCTTGTCGTAAGCAACTTCCGAGTCAAGAAACTGGATGTCGAAAGACACCTGCGGATGTCGGCGGGTAAACTCGCGCAGCACCGGCGGCAGGCGATGCAGGCCGATATGGTGGCTGGTGGCAATGCTCAGACGGCCGGATACCTCGCTTGATAGATTGCTTAGGGCGCGGCGCGTATCATTCATCAGGCTGAGCACTTGCTGGGCCCTTGGCTGCAGGGCGAGGCCAGCCTCGGTCAGCGAGACGTGGCGGCCAATGCGGTCGAACAAACGCGCATCAAGCTGCTGCTCCAGCATGGCGATACGCTTGCTGACAGCCGGCTGGGTCAGGTGCAGCTGTTCGGCTGCTCGTGAGAACGAGCCGGTGTCGGCAACGGCAAGAAAGGCTTGCAGGTTTGCTGTGTCCATCTCGCATTCCAGTTGGTTATCTGTTTTATAAATAATATTCCTTTGTTTTATCTTCGGGCAAAATTTATCCTTTTGCCTGTAGAAGAGCCGCCGCAGGGCCTGCATTGGCAGGGGACGGTGGCCAGAGTCTGATGCCAGGAGTTACCCATGTCTGCAAAAACGCTGTACGACAAGTTGTGGGCCAACCATCTCGTCAAGGAACGGGATGACGGTTCTGCGTTGATCTATATCGATCGTCACATTCTTCACGAAGTGACTTCGCCGCAGGCGTTTGAAGGGCTGCGACTGGCTGGCCGCAAGCCATGGCGCATTGACGCCAACATTGCCACGCCCGATCACAACGTGCCGACCACCAAGGCCGAGCGCCAGGGCGGCCTGGACGCTATCGCCGATGAAGTGTCGCGCATCCAGGTCAGAACGCTGGATGAGAACTGCGATGACTTCGGCATTCTCGAATTCAAGATGAACGACGTGCGTCAGGGCATCGTGCACGTTGTCGGCCCGGAGCAGGGCGCGACCCTGCCGGGTATGACGGTTGTCTGCGGTGATTCGCACACCTCAACCCATGGCGCCTTTGGTGCATTGGCGCACGGCATCGGTACCTCCGAGGTTGAGCACGTACTGGCTACCCAGTGTCTGGTCGCCAAGAAAATGAAAAACATGCAGGTGCGTGTTGAAGGGCAGTTGCCTTTCGGCGTCACGGCCAAGGACATTGTGCTGGCCGTGATCGGCAAGATTGGCACCGCTGGTGGTAACGGCCATGCGATGGAATTTGATGGCAGCGCGATTCGTGAGCTGTCGGTTGAAGGCCGTATGACCCTGTGCAACATGGCCATCGAGGCGGGCGCGCGCGTTGGCATGGTCGCTGTTGACGATAAGACCATCGATTACGTCAAAGGCCGCCCGTTTGCACCGCAAGGTGATGATTGGGAGCGTGCCGTGGCGGCGTGGAAAGACCTGGTGTCTGACGCCGATGCGCACTTTGATACCGTTATCGAGCTGCGCGCCGAAGATATCAAGCCGCAGGTCAGCTGGGGTACGTCTCCAGAGATGGTGCTGGCGGTTGACCAGAACGTGCCGGACCCAGAGGCCGAGGCCGATGCCGTCAAGCGCGGCTCCATCACGCGTGCCCTCAAGTACATGGGCCTGACAGCCAATCAGCCGATCACCGATATCAAGCTGGACCGCGTGTTTATCGGCTCCTGCACCAACTCGCGCATCGAAGACCTGCGCGCGGCGGCTGCCGTTGCCAAAGGCCGCAAGGTTGCCGCTACCGTGAAACAGGCGCTGGTGGTGCCCGGCTCCGGTCTGGTCAAGGCGCAGGCCGAGCAGGAAGGTCTGGACAAGATTTTTGTCGAGGCCGGCTTTGAATGGCGTGAGCCCGGTTGCTCCATGTGCCTGGCGATGAACCCGGACCGTTTGGAAAGTGGCGAGCACTGTGCCTCCACCTCCAACCGTAACTTTGAAGGTCGTCAGGGCAACGGTGGTCGTACCCACCTGGTCAGCCCGGCGATGGCTGCTGCGGCTGCGGTCACCGGCCACTTTGTTGACGTTCGTGAATTGATGCAGGCCTGAGGAGTGCCCCGATGAAAGCCTTTACCCAACATACCGGCCTGGTCTGCCCGCTTGATCGCGCTAACGTCGATACCGATCAGATCATTCCCAAGCAGTTTCTCAAGTCGATCAAGCGTACCGGTTTCGGTCCGAACCTGTTCGACGAGTGGCGTTATCTGGATGTCGGCCAGCCGAACCAGGATTGCTCGACGCGTCCGATCAACGAAGACTTTGTGCTGAACTTTCCGCGCTACCAAGGCGCAAGCGTACTGCTGGCCCGCGAGAACTTTGGCTGCGGCTCCTCCCGTGAGCACGCGCCCTGGGCGCTGGACGAATATGGTTTTCGCACGGTGATTGCACCGAGCTTTGCCGATATTTTCTACAACAACAGCTTCAAGAACGGCCTTTTGCCGATCATTCTGGCGGATGAGGACCTCGATGAGCTGTTCGCCCAGTGCGAGGCCACCGAAGGCTATCAACTGACGGTTGATCTTGAGGCGCAGGTTGTTACTCGCCCGGACGGCAAACAGTACCCCTTTGAGGTAGACGCGTTCCGTAAACACTGTCTGCTCAACGGGCTGGACGATATTGGCCTGACGCTGCAGGACGCCGAGGCCATCAGCGCCTTCGAGTCGGGCCATCGTCAGCGTCAGCCCTGGCTGTTTCGCGAGGCCTGAGGCAGGTTGATTTCAGCACAGAGCCAAAGCGCTCTGTGCGCAAGCACATTATGAGGAATGCAATGAGCAAACAGATTCTGATTCTGCCGGGTGACGGTATTGGTCCGGAGATCATGGCCGAGGCGGTCAAGGTGCTTAACCTGGCCAATGACAAGTTTGGCCTGGGCTACGAGCTGAGCTTTGATGATCTCGGTGGCGCTGCTTATGACCGTTACGGTTCGCCGCTGGCGGACGAAACCCTGGAGCGCGCCCGCGCTGCCGACGCCGTTCTGCTGGGCGCTGTTGGCGGCCCCAAGTGGGACACCATTGACCCGGCGCTGCGCCCCGAGCGTGGTCTGCTGAAGATTCGTTCCGAGCTGGGTCTGTTCGGTAACCTGCGTCCGGCTATTCTGTACCCGCAACTGGCTGAAGCGTCCACGCTCAAGCCGGAAGTCGTTTCCGGTCTGGATATCCTGATCGTGCGTGAACTGACTGGCGGTATCTACTTCGGCAAGCCGCGCGAGCGCACTACGCTGGAAAATGGCGAGCGCATGGCTTTTGATACGCTGCCCTACAGCGAGAGCGAAGTGCGCCGCATTGCCAAGGTCGGTTTTGACATGGCCATGGTGCGTAACAAGAAGCTGTGTTCGGTCGACAAGGCCAACGTTCTGGCCTCCAGCCAACTGTGGCGTGAAGTGGTCGAAGAAGTGGCCAAGGACTACCCGGAAGTCGAGCTGTCGCACATGTACGTCGACAACGCGGCGATGCAACTGGTCCGTGCGCCCAAGCAGTTTGACGTGATCGTCACCGACAATATGTTCGGCGACATTCTGTCTGATCAGGCCTCCATGCTGACCGGTTCCATCGGTATGCTGCCGTCTGCGTCGCTGGATGTGAACAACAAGGGGATGTACGAGCCCTGCCACGGCAGTGCACCGGACATCGCCGGTCAAGGTATCGCCAATCCGCTGGCGACCATCCTGTCTGTTTCGATGATGCTGCGTTACAGCTTTGGCCAGGTTGCTGCCGCCGACGCCATCGAGCAGGCGGTCAGTCAGGTGCTGGATCAGGGCTTGCGTACAGGTGACATTCAGTCCGCTGGTTGCCGTAAGGTCGGCACTGCGGAAATGGGTGATGCCGTGGTAGCAGCACTGAAAAACCTGTAATCTGTCCGATTATCCATTTACGCCCGGCCTCGGCCGGGCGTATGTGTCTTTGAATCTGTTACCCCACGGGGGTTGTTGTTATGAAACAAGTTGGTTTGGTTGGTTGGCGTGGCATGGTCGGCTCTGTGCTGATGCAACGCATGCGCGACGAGAATGATTTTGCCGATATCGATCCGGTGTTTTTTACCACCTCCAACGTAGGTGGCAAGGGTCCGGATATTGGTAAGGACATTCCTGCGCTCAAGGACGCTTTTGACCTTGAAGCACTCAAGCCGATGGACGTCATCATTACCTGCCAGGGCGGTGATTACACCAGTGAGGTGTACCCCAAGCTGCGTGCTGAAGGCTGGAAAGGCTACTGGATCGATGCGGCTTCCACGCTGCGCATGGAAGATGACGCGGTTATCGTGCTGGACCCGGTCAACCGTCGCAATATCGATCAGGCGCTGCGTGATGGTGTCAAAACCTTTGTTGGCGGTAACTGCACTGTCAGCCTGATGCTCATGGGCCTGGGTGGCCTGTTTGAGCAGGGGCTGGTCGAGTGGATGAGCGCCATGACCTATCAGGCGGCCAGCGGTGCTGGCGCGCAGAACATGCGCGAGCTGATCAGCCAGATGGGCGCGATCAACGCTTCTGTTGCTGACCAACTGGCTGATCCGGCCAGCGCCATTCTGGACATCGACCGTACCGTTGCGTCTACGTTGCGTAGCGAGTCCTTCCCGGCTGACAACTTCGGCGTGCCGCTGGCCGGCAGTCTGATTCCGTGGATCGACAAACAACTGGCCAATGGTCAGAGCCGTGAAGAGTGGAAGGCGCAGGCCGAGACCAACAAGATCATTGGTCGCAGCGGTCGTCCGATCCCGGTTGATGGTATCTGCGTGCGCATCGGTGCCATGCGTTGCCACAGCCAGGCGCTGACTATCAAACTGAACAAAGATGTGCCGCTGGCGGATATCGAGTCGCTGCTGGCTGAACACAACCCCTGGTCCAAGGTGATCCCCAATACCAAGGAAGACACCCTGGCGGGCCTGACCCCGACCGCGGTTACCGGCACCCTGAGTGTGCCGGTTGGCCGACTGCGCAAGCTGAACATGGGTTCGCAGTACCTGTCGGCGTTCACCGTGGGTGACCAGCTGCTGTGGGGCGCTGCCGAGCCGCTGCGTCGCATGCTGAGGATTTTGCAGGAAGGCTGAGGTCGTGCGCGACCGAGGTTGATCAGGGCACCCCGTCGCTGGCGGGGTGCCCTTTGTATTTGTGCAACATGAATATGTAGGGCAGGGCGATGAGCAACGTAGCGGATATTGCAATTGTTGGGGCGAGCAGTCTGGTTGGTGACATGCTGATCAATGTGCTGGAAGAGCACAGCTACCCCTTTGGCCAGGTGCGACTGGTTGATGTCGATGAGGAAGCCGGTGAGCGGCGCATGATCAATGGCCAGAGCGTGCGCGTCGAAGCGTTGAGCAGCTTTGATTTTGCCAGCGTTAAGTTGGCCATCGTTGCAGGGGATCGCGATTTCGCCCTGCAGCATATCGCGGCGATTCGTGATGCTGGCGCGCTGGTGATCGATACCACCGGTTTGCTGACGGGGCAGGGCGTTACTGTCGTTGCCGAGGTGAACCCCGCAACGTTGGCCGATGCGGTGCAGCGACGCGTGGTTGCCTGCCCGGACAGCCAGGTCCTGCAGAGCGCGCTGGTGCTCAAGGTGCTCGATGGCATGTCGCCGGTGCAGCGGGTGAGTGTTGCTACCTACCAGTCGATGTCGACCCATAGCAAGGCGGCGGTCGAAGGTCTGGCGATGGAAACCGGCCGACTGCTTAACGGTCAGCCGATCGAGAAGGGTGGTGCGCTGGCCAAGCAATCGGCCTTTAACCTGCAGCCCTGTGCCAGCGACCTGGACGAGTCGGGCGCCAGTCGCGAGGAGCGCGACCTTGTAGCAGGCATTGGTGAGGTGCTCGGGTTGCCGTCGCTGCCGGTGCTGGCCAACTGCGTCATGGTGCCGCTGTTCTATGGCACCGCGCAGATGATGCAGGTCACTACCGCCGAGCCTCTTGATGCTCAAAAGGTGATCAACGTGCTGCGCCGGGCCAAGGGTATCAAGGTGTTGGACAAGGCTGAAGCGGGTGGCTACCCGACGCCGGTGACCGATGCGACGGGCTCCGATCAGGTGTGGGTCGGACGGGTCCGCCAGGATGCAGGCCAGCCCAACACTATCCATTTGTGGATTGTGTCTGATAATTTGCGTAAAGGTGTCGCACTTAACAGTCTGATGATTGCTGACTTGTTGATAAAAGACTATTTGTAATCGATACTTGCTAGAGTTTTTGTATCAAGCAGGTTAGGTTTGCAGGAACTGAAACCGTTTGGCCGTCGTGACTGCGCGTGGCAAAACCGGGTGGGGAGATAGAACAATTGGCCGGTTTGTCGCAACAGGCACGTAGAAGCCTGGAAAAACGATAAAAGCAAAGGATTTACGCTATGGTTCGCAAATTGGTTATCGCTGTTGCCGCAGCAAGTGCCGTGATGTCGTCCGGAATGGTTCACGCGTTGGGAGTCGGCGATATCCATCTGCAGTCGTCATTGAACCAGCCGCTTGAAGCAGAGATTGATCTGTTGCAGGTGCGAGACCTCTCCAACGAGGAAATTCGCACCACGCTGGCCTCTCCCGACGACTTTGGTCGTGCCGGCATCGACCGTAACTTCTTTCTCACCGATCTCAAATTCCAGCCGGTCGTCAAGCCTGATGGCCGCTCGGTCATCCGAGTGACGTCCAGCCGTCCGGTCAGCGAACCTTTCCTGAACTTCCTCATGGAGGTGCGCTGGCCTTCTGGCAAGGTCCTGCGCGAGTTCACCGTTCTCCTCGATCCGCCGCTGTACCAGCCCACGCCGGTCGTCAGCAGCAGCTCTGTCCGCGCCCCGTCCAGCAGCGGTGCAATGCCCACGCCGCGCGTAGCGCCTGCGCAGCCCAGTGCTGCAGGTCGGGCCTCCGCAGCTGCGGTCTCTGGAGGCACTACTCAAACTACTGCAGCCCCTGCACCGGCCCGTGATGGGCGTGTGACAACCAGCCGCTCTGACACTCTCTGGGAGCTGGCGCTGCGCAATCGCCCTCAGGGTGCCAGTGTGCATCAGACCATGCTGGCGATTCAGGACCTCAACCCCGGTGCGTTCAGTAACGGCAACATCAACCAGCTCAAGGCCGGGCAAAACCTGACCTTGCCAACTGCCGAACAGGCAGGCCGTCGCAGCAACAGTGAGGCGGTGGCTGAAGTCGCGGCGCAGAATCGCGCCTGGCGTGAAGGGCGCGCTCCGGCAAGCGCTGAGGCCAGTGCTCCGCAACTGGACGCTCGCCCACGCGAGAGCGCTGGTGCGGCGCCTGAAGCTGTCAGTGGTGAGGACTCTCTGCGCCTGGTGTCTGGCGCCGATGAAAACGCCGCTGAAGGTGGTGGTGATTCGGCCGCCGGCAACGGTGCTGAGTCGACACAACTGCGTGACGCGCTGGACCGCACGAAAGAACAACTGGACTCGGCCGAGCGTGAGAAAGCCGAGTTGAATGATCGCCTGAGCGATGTGCAGGGTCAGGTAGAAACCCTGCAACGTCTGCTCGAGCTGAAAGATGCCCAGCTGGCATCGCTGCAGGAGCAGGTTGCGGACGGTGGTGAAAACACCGAGCTGACGCCCGAGCCGCAGGCTGACCTGCAAGACATTGTCGATAGCGAAGAAGCGGCAGTCGAAGCTGAGCCGGTGGTAGCCGATGAGGCAACTGACGAAGCGGGCGAGACTGCCGAGTCTACTGCCAGTGCCGATGAGCTGGCCGCTGATATCGAGGCCATTGATGGTGCGCCTGCGGATGAGGCTGTCAGCGAAGAGGCTGCGGTCGTCGAAGAAGAGCCGACTGTCGCCTCTGCGCCGGCAGACGTTGAGGCAGAGCCTGCGCCAGAGTCTGAGCCAGTTGCTCCGGCAGAACCTGCAGCGCCGGCAGAACCTGCCGCCAAGGACCCGACCTCCCTGCTGCAGGGGCTGATGCAAAATCAGATGCTGCTGATCGGTGGTGGTGTGGTCGCCATTTTGTTGCTGTTGCTGGTGCTGATGTCGCTGTCTCGTCGTAATGCGCGGCGCGAGGCCGAAATGGCTGACAACTTCATCGCCAATGCGGCCGACGATAAGTCAGAAGCCGCCGAAGCTGAGTCGGACGATTTCAACGTTGCGCTGGCCGGTAGCGATGACGGCGAGCAGGATGATATGAGCCTGGCAGCTGACCCGCTCGTTGAAGCGGATGCGCTGCTGGCCTATGGCAAGCCGCAGGAAGCGCGCGATGTGCTGGCTGATGCTATCGCTGCCGAGCCAGAGCGTGATGACCTGCGCCTGAAACTGATGGAAGTCGAAGGTCTGCTGGAGAATGCCGAAGGTTATCGCGACCAGCGCGCGGTACTCGAAGCCAAGGGCAACCAGGCTGATCGTATCGCCGAACTGGATGCGCGCTTCCCGCTGATGGCCGCTGCTGCGGTCGGTGCTGCGGCGGTGGTACTGCAGGAAGATGACGAGCTGAATGCACCCGCGCCGGCAGTCGATGTCGCTGAAGACGACATGGATTTTGATTTCAGCGAGTTTGATCTTGGCGATGATGCTGCTGACAAGCCGGCGGAGGAAGTGCCCTTCGAAGACGTGCTGGCAGAGGCACCTGCAGAGCCGGCCGCAGCTGAAGATGATGGCTTTGATCTCGACTTTGACCTGGATGAGCCGGTAGCGGAACAGCCTGCGGAAGAGCCGCTCGATTTCGCTGCACCTGTTGAGCCTGCGCCGGCATCTGCAAACGCGGCAGACGAGTTCGATCTGTCCGACTTTGAACTGGATACCGATAGCTTCGAGCTGCCGGAGTCGGCAACCGAGCTGCCGCCAGAAGAGCCGGCAGCAACGCTGGATGCCGACTTTGACCTGTCCATGACAGAGGATCTGGAGGCGGACAGCCTGATCGCCGAGTTCGAGTCCATGGACTCGCCAGCAGCTTCAGGTGAGCCTGCGGCGGAGGAGTCGCTGGACCTGTCCGACGCATCCCTGTCTGATCTGGAGGCAGAGCTGCCACCGACCGATGCGCTCGATGACCTGGAATTGCCGGCTGCTGAAGAGCAGGGCGATAGTCTGGACTCCTTTGAGTTGCCTGAGCTGGATGACGCCGACCTGACCCCGATTGACAGCGCCACGGAGGACACAGTGGGCGATACTCTGGATGAAGACGACGAGTTCGACTTCCTGTCTGGCACCGATGAGTGTGCGACCAAGTTGGACTTGGCCCGTGCCTATATCGATATGGGTGACCAGGAAGGTGCTCGCGATATCCTCAACGAAGTGGTTGATGAAGGTAGCGAGCAGCAGCAGCAGGAAGCGCGCAGTCTGATGGAGCGCCTGACTGACTGATGGTAGATGATGCAATAACCCCAGCGGCCGCCCCCGAGGCGGCCGCTGTTGTTTCCAGGGTGGCCGCTTGCGTGGAGTACCGAGGTACCGCGTATCGTGGCTGGCAGCGTCAGCAAAAGGGCGTGCCCAGCGTACAGGAGGCGGTTGAGAAGGCGTTGAGCCGGGTTGCCAATCACCCTGTACAGATATTCTGCGCCGGGCGCACCGATGCCGGCGTGCATGCCTCCTGTCAGGTCATTCACTTTGACAGCGACGCCGTTCGTTCCCCGCGCAACTGGATTCATGGCGCCAATGCCAATCTGCCGCCGGACATCTCCCTGAGCTGGGTGTTGCCTGTCGGGCAAGATTTTCATGCCCGCTTTTCTGCCCAGGCTCGCCGATATCGTTACGTGATCTATAACGATCCGGTTCGGCCAGCGCACCTGGCTCACGAGGTGACCTGGAACTACCGCCCGCTTGATATCGAGCGGATGCGTGCCGCAGCCAAGGTACTGGTAGGGACCCACGACTTTACCTCGTATCGGGCGGTCGGCTGCCAGGCCAAGTCGCCGATCAAGACTATTCATCACCTTGAGCTGCTGGAGTTTGGCCGGTTCATTGTGCTGGATATCCGTGCCAATGCGTTCCTGCACCACATGGTGCGTAACATCGCCGGTGTACTGATGCAGATCGGCTGCGGTGAGCAGCCGGTCGGCTGGGCTGCCCAGGTGTTGGCTGCCCGGGATCGCGCCCAGGGTGGCCTGACAGCGCCAGCCTACGGCCTGTATCTGGTGGATGTAACCTATCCGCCGGAGTTCGATTTGCCGCAGCGCTATCTGGGGCCGCACTTTCTGTCCGCGCTGCCGGATGTGCTGAACTGACGCCTGTGTCCCTATCTGCTAACATCGATTCCCTTTGAAACCAGACAGGTAAGCCCTCAGGCGATGACCCGAATCAAGATATGTGGCATTACCCGCGAGCAGGACGCGCTGGCCGCAGCCGCAGCCGGTGCCGATGCCATCGGCCTGGTGTTTTACGCTCCCAGTCCTCGCGCAGTCGATGCCGCCCAGGCGGCGCGCATCGTGGCCGCATTGCCTCCTTTTGTAACCACGGTTGGCTTGTTTGTTGATGCCGAGCCTGCGGCTGTGCGCGCGGTGCTGGCAGAGGTGCCGCTGGATCTGCTGCAGTTTCATGGCGAGGAAAGTGACGACTATTGTCGTCAGTTCGGTCGCCCTTATCTCAAGGCGGTGCGGGTGCGCAGCGCCGATCAGCTGCAAGACGTGGCCACGCAATGGCCAGGCGCAGCCGGCATTCTGCTCGATAGCTACAAGCCCGGCGTGCCCGGCGGTACGGGTGAGGTCTTTGACTGGCGTTTGGTGCCGCGCGAGCGGGACTGGAATCTGGTGCTGGCCGGCGGCCTGGCCGCAGGTAATGTGCGTCAGGCGATAGATGAAATGCAGCCCTGGGCCGTGGATGTCAGCGGTGGCGTAGAGGCGGCCAAGGGCATCAAGGATGTGGCAAAAATTAACGCGTTTGTTCAAGAGGTGAAGCGTGTCTGACTCCAACCCCATCGATTTTTCTGCGGTGCCCGATGCGCGAGGCCACTTTGGCCCGTACGGCGGCCGCTTTGTTTCTGAAACCCTGATGGACGCGCTGGATGAGCTGGAGCGTCTTTATCGCACGTTGTCCGATGACCCTGCCTTTCAGGCGGAGTTTGACCGGGATCTGGCCTTTTACGTGGGCCGCCCTTCGCCGCTGTACCTAGCTGAGCGCTTGACGCAAAAGGTCGGTGGCGCGCAGATCTATCTCAAGCGCGAAGACCTTAACCACACCGGCGCCCACAAGGTGAATAACACTATCGGTCAGGCGCTGTTGGCCAAACACATGGGCAAGCCGCGGGTGATCGCCGAAACCGGTGCCGGTCAGCACGGTGTGGCGACGGCGACGGTCGCTGCGCGTCTGGGCCTGAAATGCCAGGTTTACATGGGCGCAGAAGATGTTCGTCGTCAGGCGCTCAACGTGTATCGCATGAAGCTGCTGGGTGCTGAAGTGATTCCGGTTACCTCCGGCTCGCGTACGCTGAAAGATGCCATGAACGAGGCGATGCGTGACTGGGTCACCAACATCGACGATACCTTTTACATCATCGGCACCGTCGCAGGCCCGCATCCATACCCCGAGCTGGTGCGCGACTTCCAGTACGTCATTGGCCGCGAAGCGCGCGAGCAGTGCCTGGCCCAGGCCGGTCGCCTGCCTGACGCGCTGGTTGCCTGTGTTGGCGGTGGCTCCAACGCGATCGGTCTGTTCCATCCGTTCCTGAATGATGAGGGCGTACGCATGTACGGCGTCGAGGCCGGTGGCCACGGCATCGCGACAGGTGAACACGCCGCGCCGCTGAGTGCCGGTCAGCCGGGTGTTCTGCATGGCAACCGCACCTACCTGATGTCGGATGAGGCGGGGCAGATCATTGAGACCCACTCGGTCTCCGCTGGTCTCGACTATCCGGGCGTTGGCCCTGAGCACAGCTGGCTGAAGGACGTCGGTCGAGTTGAGTATGTCGATGCGACTGACGATGAGGCATTGCACGCGTTCCGCGAGCTGACCCGTGTCGAAGGCATCATGCCGGCACTGGAGTCCAGTCATGCGGTGGCCTACGGCATGAAGCTGGCAGCCAGCATGAGCCCCGAGCAGATCGTCGTGATCAACCTGTCCGGTCGCGGCGACAAGGACATTCACACCGTCGCCGGCATTGACGGCATCAGCATCTAGTCGAGTTATCCATGAGCCGAATTCAAGCCCGTTTTTCCGCCCTGCAGGCCGCTGGCCGCAAGGCGCTGATCCCTTACATTACTGCCGGTGATCCTGCCCCGGCGGTAACCCTGCCGCTGATGCATGACCTGGTTGCTGCCGGTGCCGACGTCATTGAGCTGGGTATTCCGTTCTCCGACCCGATGGCCGATGGCCCGGTGATCCAGCTCGCCATGGAGCGTGCGCTGGCCCACGAGGTGAGCCTGCGTCAGGTGCTGGAAATGGTTGCCGAGTTTCGCCAGCGTGATAACGAGACGCCAGTGGTGCTGATGGGCTATCTCAACCCGGTCGAGCGCATGGGCTATGATGAATTTGCCCGTGAGGCCGCTGAAGCCGGCGTTGATGGCGTGCTGACCGTAGACCTGCCTCCGGAAGAGGCGGCTGACGTGGTGCCGCTGTTCAAGGCGCGTGGACTGGACACTATTTTCCTGTTGGCGCCGACCACTACGCTCGAGCGTGCGCGCTCAATTTGTCAGCAGGCCAGCGGCTATGTCTATTATGTTTCTCTGAAAGGTGTGACCGGGTCCAGTGCTTTGGACGTCACCGATGTAGCAAACAAATTAGACATGCTGCGTACGGTAACCGACTTGCCGATTGGTGTTGGCTTCGGTATCCGCGACGGCGCTACTGCCGCAGCGGTTGGTGAGGTAGCCGATGGCGTTGTGGTCGGGTCTGTGCTGGTTAATCAGATTGCGGCTAACGCCGAGAATCCGGATGCAGCGCGCAAGGCGATCTCGGCCATCATTGCCGAGATGCGCGGCGCCATGGACCACTGAACAACGTCCACTGCCCGCTGGCAGTGTCGACTGAGCTGATAACAGAGAAGGAAAGGCGATGAGCAACTGGTTGGTGGACAAACTGATTCCCTCCATTGTGCGCTCCGAAGCACAGAAGAGCAGTGTACCCGAGGGACTGTGGCGCAAATGCCCGTCCTGTGACGCGGTACTGTATCGGCCGGAGCTGGAGAAAAATCTGGATGTCTGCCCCAAGTGCAGTCATCACCTGCGTATTGGCGCCCGCCGCCGTCTGGATATCTTCCTCGATGCTGAAGGGCGCACTGAGATTGGCGCCGAGCTGGAGCCGGTGGATCGCCTGAAGTTCCGCGATAGCAAGAAGTACAAGGACCGCCTGACGGCCGCCCAGAAAGAAACCGGTGAGAAAGATGCACTGGTTGTCATGCAGGGCGCGCTGAAGGGGTCTCCGATTGTCGCCAGTGCCTTTGAGTTCAACTTCATGGGCGGCTCGATGGGTAGTGTGGTTGGTGCTCGCTTTGTACGCGGCGCAGAAATCGCCCTGCAGGAGCGTATCCCCTACATTTGCTTCTCCGCCTCCGGCGGCGCGCGTATGCAGGAAGCCCTGTTCTCCCTGATGCAGATGGCCAAGACCAGTGCGGCGCTGGCCCGCCTGCGTGAAGAGGGTATCCCCTTTATCTCGGTCATGACTGACCCGGTATACGGCGGCGTTTCCGCCAGTCTGGCCATGCTGGGTGACCTCAACGTTGCTGAACCCAATGCGCTGATTGGTTTTGCCGGGCCGCGGGTTATCGAGCAGACCGTGCGTGAGAAGCTGCCGCCGGGCTTCCAACGCAGTGAGTTCCTGCTGGATCATGGTGCGCTGGATATGATCGTGTCGCGCAGTGAAATGCGTGATCGCCTGGCCAGCATTCTGGCCATGCTGACCGGCGCGCCGGCGCCGGAGGGCAGCGCGGAGGTTGTCGAGGTCTGATATGAGTGCACGCAGTCTGGCCGATTGGCTGGTTCGGCTGGAAGGGTTGCACCCCAGCGAGATCGACATGGGGCTGGAGCGGGTACGGTTGGTCGCAAAGCGACTGGGCGTGCTCACTCCGGCCCCGCTGGTTTTTACCGTCACCGGCACCAACGGCAAGGGGTCAACCTGCGCCGCACTGGAAGCCCTGTTGCGCCGCAGCGGCCTGCGCACCGGCTGCTATACGTCGCCGCATCTGGTGCACTACAACGAGCGTGTGCGTCTTGATGGGCAATTGGCCGATGACGCTAGCTTGTGCGCTGCCTTTGCCGCCATTGATGAGCTGCGTGGCGATATCTCCCTGACCTATTTCGAGTTTGGCACCCTGGCCGCGCTGTGGCTGTTCAAGCGCGCAGAGCTGGACGCCGTGGTGCTGGAAGTGGGGCTGGGCGGCCGTCTGGATGCGGTCAATGTAGTCGATGCTCATGTTGCGGTGGTGACCAGCATCGGTATCGACCATCAGGAGTATCTGGGCAACACACGGGCCTCGGTGGCCACCGAGAAGGCCGGTATCTTGCGCCATACGCGTCCGGTGGTCAGTGGCGAGCGAGACCTGCCCGATACCTTCGTCCAGGCGGTTGAGCGCCTTGGCTGCCAGTTGGTCCAACGTGATCGAGACTTCACTGTGCAGGTGCAGCCGGATGGTCAATGGCAGTTGAGCGGCGAGGGCGGTGTTGGCGCGGCGCGGTCGCTGTTGCTGCCGCCGGTGCGCTTGCCGCGCGACAATCTGGCGGTGGCGGTTCACGCCTTCTGGGCGGCCGGGCTGGACCTGCCTGACGCAGCTCTGGGTGAGGCGCTGGCTGCGGCCAGTGCGTCCGGTCGGCTGGAGTCGCGCGAGATAGATTGGCAAGGGCAGCGCCGCCGCCTGCTGCTGGACGTGGGGCACAACCCGCATGCGGCAGCCTTTCTGGCCGAATCCCTGGCTCAGCAGGGCCAGCGCCCGCGTGTTGCGGTGTTCGGCCTGTTGGCTGATAAGGATCTGCCGGGCGTGTTGGCGCCGTTGGCCGGTACGTTCGAGCGTTGGTATGTGGCGCCGCTGCCAAGCCCGCGCAGTCGTTCCGCGCACCAGCTGCAACAGGCTCTTGAAGCGACTGGTGAGCAGGTTCAGTCGTGTGCCTCTATCGCTGCAGCGTTGGAGTCGGCATTGAGCGAAACGTCCGCTGATACTGAAATTGTCATTTTCGGGTCGTTTTTCTGCGTCGCCGACGCCATACTCTGGCTATCGTAATTAGCCGGGGTAAGCAGGATGGATGAACGTCTCAAACAGCGCATCATTGGTGCTGTCGTACTGATTGTCGCTGCCGTGGTTTTTTTGCCCATGCTGCTGTCCGGGCAGGACGAGACGGTTCAGGTCGAGGTGGAGGTGCCCGAGGCGCCGCTGCTTGATCGTGAGCCGATTGCCCCGGTAGAGCCGGCTGAGCTGCCGCCGGCACCGACGGTCGCCGCGATGCCGGAGACGCTTGAGCCAGCGCCTGCGCCTGTGGAGCCGGTCGCTACACCGGCGCCAGCACCTGTTGTTGAACCTGCCCCTGAACCTGAAACCGTCACCGCAGCGCCTGAGCCGGCCCCGGAGCCGGCCCCGCCTGCCACTGGCGACTGGGTGATTCAGCTGGGCAGCTTTTCCAGCGCCGCCAACGCCGAGGGGCTGAGTCAGACGCTGCGTACCCAGGGTTACAACGCCTACACCCATGCCGTGACGGTGCAGGGCAATGCGATTACTCGCGTCTATGTCGGGCCGCTTGCCAGCCGGGAGGCGGCCAATCGCCTGCGCGACGAGCTGGAGCGCAAGCGTGGTAACAAGGGGTTGGTAGTAGCGTATGACGCTTCCAGCGGGCGCGGTTGAGTTGTCGCGTTTTTGCCTGTTTCGATGGCCCGAATAGCTCTGCTAGAATGTCGGCCTTTGTTGAGCAGGGTATTTAATCGTGTCTTTGACCTGGGTTGACTGGGCAATCGTCGCCATCATTGTGGTTTCCGCCCTGATTAGTCTGACCAGAGGTTTCGTCAAGGAAGCCTTGTCTTTGCTGACCTGGGTTATCGCCGGGCTGGTCGCCTGGCTGTTCGGCGGTGCGCTGGCGGAGCTGCTGGCCCCCTATATCGAGACACCGTCGTTGCGAGTCATTGCAGCCTGTTCCATTCTTTTTGTGATGACGCTGTTGCTGGGCGGGCTGATCAACTATCTGATCGGCCAGTTGGTGATAGTGACTGGATTGAGCGGTACTGATCGCTTCCTCGGCATGGTGTTTGGTGCCGCCCGGGGCGCGCTGCTGGTCGTGGTGGCTGTAGGGCTGCTCAGTCTGGCTCCGGTCGAGGCCGACACCTGGTGGCGCGAGTCCGTTGTCATTCCGCATTTTCTGCTGGTCGCGGACTGGTCGAAAAACCTTATTCTGCAAATGGCGGGACGCTGATCCGGGTGTCCCGGAATGCGCCGCCTCCCAATCAAGAAGGTACTCAGGCATGTGTGGCATTGTTGGCATAGTGGGCAAGTCGAACGTCAATCAGGCGCTCTATGATGCTCTGACCGTCCTGCAGCATCGCGGCCAGGACGCCGCCGGCATTGTGACCTGCGAGCACGGTCGGCTGTTTTTGCGCAAGGACAATGGTCTGGTCCGTGACGTTTTTCACCAGCGCCACATGCAGCGTCTGGTGGGCAACATGGGTATCGGCCACGTGCGCTATCCGACCGCCGGCAGCTCCAGCTCGGCTGAAGCGCAGCCGTTCTATGTCAACTCGCCCTACGGTATTACGTTGGCCCACAACGGCAACCTGACCAATGTCGAGCGCCTGTCGCGCGAGATTTACGAGTCAGATCTGCGTCACGTCAATACCACCTCCGACTCCGAAGTGCTGCTGAACGTGTTTGCTCACGAGCTGGCAGTACGCAACAAGCTGCAGCCGACCGAAGAGGATGTGTTTGCCGCGGTCAGTCAGGTGCACCGCCGCTGTGTAGGCGGATACGCCTCTGTAGCCATGGTTACCGGATACGGTATCGTCGGCTTCCGTGACCCCCATGGCATCCGCCCGATCGTGTTTGGCCAGCGCCACACCGACCAGGGTGTCGAGTACATGATCGCTTCCGAAAGTGTGGCGCTGGATGTCCTTGGCTTTACCCTGATTCGCGACTTGGCGCCGGGTGAGGCGGTCTACATCACTGAAGATGGTCAGCTGTTCACCCGCCAGTGTGCCGAGAATCCGCAGTATGCCCCCTGTATCTTCGAACACGTTTATCTGGCTCGCCCTGACTCGCTGATGGACGGCGTATCCGTCTACAAGGCGCGCCTGCGCATGGGCGAGAAACTGGCCGAGAAGATCCAGCGCGAGCGCCCTGAACACGACATCGATGTAGTCATTCCGATTCCCGACACCAGCCGCACCTCGGCGGTCGAGCTGGCGAACCAGCTGGGCGTGAAATTCCGCGAAGGCTTCGTGAAGAACCGCTACATCGGTCGTACCTTCATCATGCCGGGCCAGGCTGCCCGCAAGAAATCGGTACGGCAGAAACTCAACGCGATCGACCTGGAGTTTCGTGGCAAGAATGTGTTGCTGGTAGACGATTCCATTGTCCGCGGCACCACCTGTAAACAGATTATCCAGATGGCCCGCGAGGCCGGGGCCAAGAAGGTCTACTTCTGCTCGGCGGCACCGGCGGTGCGTTATCCCAACGTCTATGGGATCGACATGCCCAGTGCGCATGAGCTGATTGCCCACGGGCGTACCACCGAAGAGGTAGCGGAGTTGATCGGTGCCGACTGGTTGGTGTATCAGGACCTGGAAGACCTGAAAGAGGCCGTCGGTGGTGGCAAGGTCAAGATCGATGCCTTCGATTGCGCGGTATTTGACGGCCAGTACGTGACCGGCGATGTCAACGAACAGTACCTGGATCGCATCGAGCAGGCGCGCAACGACGCGGCCAAATCGACCGTTGAGCGCGTCAGCGCCATTATCGATCTGCACAATAATTGAGATCGGCGGCGCTGGCCGCTGTGAAGGGGTTTTGACTGATGAGTGAACAATGGCAAGCGGGGCGCCTGGACAGTGATCTGGACGGTGCCGGCTTCGATACGCTGGCCGTGCGCGCCGGTCAGCGCCGCACGCCCGAGGCCGAACATGGCGAGGCGCTGTTTCTGACCTCCAGCTACGTCTTTCGCAGTGCAGCAGATGCGGCCGCCTGCTTTGCCGGCGAAGCCGAGGGAAATGTCTATTCGCGCTACATGAACCCGACTGTTCGTACCTTTGAGGAGCGCATGGCGCAGCTCGAAGGGGGCGAACAGGCGGTGGCAACGGCATCGGGCATGGCCGCCATCATGGCGACCGTCATGAGTCTGTGCTCGGCCGGTGACCATATTCTGGTCTCGCGTGCGGTGTTTGGCGCAACCGTCAGTCTGTTCGACAAGTACTTCAAGCGTTTTGGCATAGAAGTGGACTATGTGCCGCTTTCCGATCTGGACGCCTGGCGTGCTGCCTTTAAGCCGAACACGCGCATGCTGTTTATCGAGTCACCTTCCAACCCGTTGGCGGAACTGGCCGATATCGGCGCACTGGGTGCGCTGGCACGTGAGCACGGCGCCAAGCTGGTGGTTGATAATTGTTTTTGCACGCCAGCCCTGCAAAAGCCGCTGAGTTTGGGCGCGGATATTGTTGTTCACTCTGCTACCAAGTACATCGATGGTCAGGGCCGTTGTCTGGGCGGCGTGGTGGTCGGTCGGCGCGAGCAGATGCAGGAGCTGGTCGGTTTCCTGCGCACAGCAGGCCCCACCCTCAGCCCGTTCAATGCCTGGGTATTTCTCAAGGGCCTGGAAACGCTGCGCCTGCGCATGCGCGCGCACTGTGAGTCGGCACAGCAGATTGCCGAGTGGCTGGAGCAGCGCCCTGAGGTGGAGCACGTTTACTACAGTGGCCTGCCGTCGCACCCGCAGCACGCCTTGGCCAAGGCGCAGCAGTCGGCCTTCGGTGCCGTGGTCAGTTTTGAACTCAAGGGCGGGCGTGAGGCAGCGTGGCGGTTTATTGATGCCACGCGACTGGTGTCCATCACCGCCAACCTGGGTGACGCCAAGACCACCATCACGCACCCGGCAACGACGACTCATGGTCGCCTGACGCCGGAAGCGCGTGAAGCTGCAGGTATCCGGGACGGCCTGATTCGCCTGGCGATCGGGCTTGAAGAGGTTGCTGATCTCAGGGCTGACCTGCAGCGCGGGTTCGACGCTCAGTAAGTATCTGTCAAGCAAGCTGCGAGTCAGGTCACATCAAGGCCGCAGAGCATATCGCTCTGCGGCCTTTTTTGTTCTAGCTTGCGTGAGCCGCAGGGATAGTGGCTGAAGTCTGTTCCTTCAGTGCGGCGTTAACCAATCACATGGAGGAAGTAACATGCGTCGTTTATTGAGTGCGATGGCTCTGGTTTTCAGCTGCCTGCTGGCAGCTCCGAGCTGGGCTGATGATGCAGCAGGCCCGACCGTCAACATCAACACCGCCAGCGCAGCAGAAATGGCCGAAGTGCTGCAGGGCATTGGTGAGGCCAAGGCTGAGGCCATTGTCGCTTACCGTGACGAGAACGGTGCCTTTGCATCGGTTGAGTCGCTGACGGCGGTCAAGGGTATCGGCGCCAGCACGCTGAGCAATAATGCCGGTCGTATTGTGCTGGAGTAGGGCGGCAGGGAAGAGCCGGGCGGCGAGCCGCCGCCCGGTATGTCTCAGGTACGCAGTCGGCTGACCGCTTCGCTCAGCTGGTTGGCCAGGCGAGCCAGCTGGTCACTGGTTTCAGCGCTGCTGATTGTTTGCTGAACAGTGCGTTCGGTAACGTCGCGAATCTCGACCACACTCTGGGTGATGGCATCGGCGACCTGACTTTGCTGTTCCACGGCGGATGCAATCTCGCTGTTACCCTCGCTGATCTGGCTGACTGCGGCAGCGATCTCGTGCAGCGACTCGCCCGCGTCGGCCACCTGATCAACCGAGGCATGGGTCAGTCCGGCGCTGGCCTGCATGTCTTCTACCGCCACTGCTGTGCCGCCCTGCAGCGCCTCGATCATGCGCTGGATGTCATCGGTCGAGGTCTGGACCCGTTGTGCCAGTGCGCGAACCTCGTCGGCGACTACCGCAAAACCGCGCCCTGACTCACCGGCACGGGCTGCTTCAATCGCAGCGTTCAAGGCCAGCAGGTTGGTCTGCTCGGCAATCTCACGGATTACCCGCACAACACCGCTGATCTCCTGGCTGTGGCTCGACAGCTGGTGCATGTGCTCGGTGCAGCGGTCGATGCTGGTGACCAGCCCTGTAATGGTCTGGCGTACCTGCAGCACCTGGTCGCGCCCACGTGTTGCCAGACTGTTGGCCTGGGTGGATTGGTCGCGCGACAGGGCAGTGCTGCCGGCAATGTCCTGCACGGTGGCGCTCATCTCGTTGACGGCTGCGGCCACCTGATCGGTTTCGCCCTGTTGCAACACCATGCCATCGCGGACCTGGCTCATCAGCCCTGCCATTGCCATTGCGCGTTGATCCAGTTCCTGAGCGGCCTGACGTACTGAGGAGACGACCTGTTGCTGGGATTGCTGCATGGCGTTGAACGCGCGGGCCATGGAGCCCACTTCATCGCGTGAATCGGCCTTGGCCCGCAGGGTCAAGTCGCCGCTGTTCTGCACTGAAATCATGACGTCGCGCAGGGCCAGAATATGCTGGGTAATAAACGAAATCAGCATCTGCGAGACCAGCAGCACCAGCAGCATCAGTGCGAAGACCACCCCGGCATACAGGGGCGCTCTGGCCATGAGCAGCTGCATGAAGTCCTGACGCTCGACCGCCAGCGCTTTGCCGTCGCCAGCCAGCCAGGCACCGGTGAAGCGCTGTACCTGCTGATTGCCCAGGGCTGTGGCATCGACCCAGCGGTTGCTGCCGCTTTGCCCTGCGGGTGCATTGATCCACTGCACCCCTTCGGCCTGCGCCTGCGTGGCAGGGCTGGCGGCAATGGCCTGGGCCAGTTGCTGTCGGCTGTGCTCAATCGCTCGCTGCTCTACGCCGAGGGCAACCAGTACCAGTGCCAGAGTGGCAGCAAAGGCGACGCCATTGACTGCCCAGAACTTGTATTTCAGCGGCAGGTGTTGAAGAAAACGCATGCATACTCCAGAGCACGGTGGAAACAGGAACGGTCGACAGATTGGCGTCAGCAGAACGCCAGTATCCGTTGTCACCCTCTTATATCGGTTGATCCCGGTCAAACTTGAAGCGCTCTAGCAACGAAGTCCTGGCCGAGGCTTCGGCTCAACCGCCGGTTGTTGGTCTGCAGATCCGGTAGACGCTGCAAAAACACAGCTAGGCTATTCGTTGTAGCGCTTCACAGCCTGATGCAGGCAGGGCTGATCAGTACGCTCCGGGCGCGGCAGGGCGGCGGTTGATCAGTTATACTGCGGCCAGTTTACACATAAGGCCGCCCATGACTACGCCGTTGGCAAAAACCCTAATGATTGATGATAACGCCGAGCTCGCGCGCTGGTGCCAACACTGGCAGAGCCTGCCCTTTGTGGCGGTGGACACCGAGTTCGTTCGCACGGAAACCTTTTATCCCATTGCTGGCCTGATTCAGGTCGGTGATGGCGAGCAGGCGGTATTGATTGATCCGCTCGCGATTACCGACTGGGCCCCGCTGGTTGCCTTGCTGGAAGCCCCTTCGGTAGTGAAAGTCCTGCATGCCTGCAGCGAGGATCTGGAGGTCTTTTCGCGCCTGTGCGGTGCGCTGCCAAGCCCGCTGTTTGATACGCAACTGGCAGCCGCGTTTCTGGGTATGGATTTCTCCATGGGCTATTCGCGGCTGGTCAGCGAGTTGCTGCAGATCGATCTGCCCAAGGATGAAACCCGCTCTGACTGGCTGCAACGCCCGTTGAGCGCCGCGCAGGTGGAGTATGCCGCGCGTGACGCCCAGCACCTGGCCGAGCTGTATCGCATCATGGCGCCGCGTCTGGAAGCTGCCGGGCTGACTGATTGGCTGTTGGCCGACACCGCTGAGCAGGTGGCCGCTAGCGGGCAGGTTATTGAGCCGGCTTTGGCTTATCAGCACGTAAAGCAGGCCTGGCGCCTGGAACCTGCCGATCTCGCGGTACTGCAAGTTATTGCCGCCTGGCGCGAGCGCGAATCACGCGCGCGTGATGTTGCGCGTAACCGGCTGCTGCGCGAGCGAACGCTCTGCCCGTTGGCCCAGCGCCGGCCTGACTCGCTGCAAGGGCTGTCGCGTATCGAGGATATGCATCCGCGTACCGTACGCCACGAAGGCGAAACCCTGCTGCGTCTGATCCGAGAAGGTCAGGCAGTGGCGCCGGCGGACTACCCCGAGGCCTTACCGGAGCCCTTGCCGGCTGCCGCCAACAGGCTGCTCAAGCGTCTTCGCAAGGTGGGGCAGCAGGAAGCCGAACGCCGCGGTATCGCGCCAGAAATCATGCTGCGTAAAAAGGTATTGGAGGCAATGGTGCGCACTGGTTATCCCAACGGACCCTACAGCTTACCGGAGGAGTTGACCGGGTGGCGGCGAGCACTGCTCGGCGATGCGTTGCTCAACGCAGCCAACAACGCGCTGGAGGTGGCCGAATGAGCTTGTCTTGCTCTATCTATCGCAGCAGCAAGCGCCAGGGTATGTATCTGTACCTTCCCTCGGGCGCCGCGCTGGATGAATTGCCGGCTGCCTTGTTGCAGTACGTGGGGCGGCTGGAACACGCTATGGATCTGGAGTTGAGTGCCGAGCGCAAGCTGGCGCAGGAAGACGTGCTCAAGGTCATGGAGAATTTGAACGCTCAGGGCTTTCACGTACAAATGCCGCCTCAGCAGGATGATTACATCCAGCACCTGCCCGAAGAGCTGCTGACCCGCAACGACCCGGTATAAGTTGCGGCCATGCAAAAAAGCCGTCGTTATGCGACGGCTTTTTTGTGTCCGGTGCTGGCGTGTTTACCACTCGCGCCGCATGTTCTCGACAGAAATCTGTTCGTTCAGTGTCCAGTAGTCGTAAAGAATGCCGATCAAAAATAGCCCGCCGGTGAAGAAGTAGATGATGGCGGTGATCCACTTGCCCATGTAAAGACGATGGGCACCAAATAAGCCCAGGAAGGTCAATAGAATCCAGGTGAGGTTGAAATTGATCCGCCCGGTACGGAAGCGACGGTCAGCGGCGCGATCCATGCTCGGGATCAGAAACAGGTCGATAATCCAGCCGATAAAGAACAGCCCAAGGGTGAAGAACCACAGGGTGCCGGTCCAGGGTCTGCCATAGTAGAAGCGGTGTGCACCCATAAATCCGAAAATCCAGAGAAGGTAACCGATAGCCTTACTGTGGGAATCCGAATACGCCATTAGGGGTGCCTCTTTGCCTGGGGTGGTTGTGTAATACTGGTCATAGACCATAAATGATTTCTGGAGTGCCTGCACTGTGGCAAATAATTCTGCGAACTGGTTCAAGCAAGTGGCACAACGTGCCGAGGGACTGGGACAGCAGCGTTTGAGAGTCGGCGTGACCGGCCTGAGTGGGGCCGGCAAGACTACCTTTATCACCAGCTTGATTAACCAGCTGGAGAACCATAACAAAGGCCTGCTGGCCCGGCGTGCGCCCTTTGACCGGCTCGAATCGGTACGCTGGCAGCGCGATAATGTAGAGCGCGCCTTCCCCTATCTGGAGTCGCTGGGCGCCTTGTCGGCGCAGCCTGCGCGCTGGCCTGACTCCACCAGCGACCTCTCGCGGGTGGTGATAGATCTGCGTTTTCGCCCGCAAGGCTTGCTGCGCAAGCTGCAATCCACCCGCCAGCTGCGGCTGGAGATTATCGATTACCCTGGTGAGTGGCTGCTTGATCTGCCGTTGCTGCAGCTCGACTACGGACAATGGTGCGAGCAGATGCGGCAATGGCTCGAAGCCGAGCCGCGCCGCTCCCTCGCGGGACCATTGAGAGACACGTTGCTGGGCCTTGACCCCGCTGCCCCGGTGGATGCAGTTCAGCTGGTTGAGCTGACTGAGCAGTGGCGGCAGTTCCTGCTGCGCTGTCGTAGTGAGGCCGGTTTGTCGCGTAACCAGCCAGCGCGTTTTCTCCAGCCAGGCAGTGACGTTGCGCCACAAATGCTGCAATTTGTCCCACTGCTGCTTGCCAATCGACATAGCTCGGGCGAGCAGGGGAGTTGGTGGGCGGAGTGCCAGGCGCGCTTCAATTACTACCGTGATTTTGTTGTGCGGGGCTTTTTTGAGCAGCACTTCCGGCATCTGGATCAGCAGGTATTGCTGGTGGATATGCTCGGCCCGATGGACGCCGGTGAGGCCGCGTTGAACGACCTGCGAGATGCGATGGAGGCGGTGCTTGCGAGCTTTGACTATGGCCGCAGTGGCCTGCTGGCACGGCTGCTGCGCTTTCGTCCGCGGATTGGTCGCCTGGCCTTTTGCGCCACCAAGGTCGATAAGGTCAACCCGGCCCAGCAACGCGCCGTGCAGCAGTGCCTTGAGGATCTGATGGTCGACCGGTTGGCTGACGTGCGTCATGGCGGGGTTGAGGTGCGCGGGCTCCCCCTGTCGGCCATTCGTGCCACCCGTCAGGAGGGAGATGCGCTGGTCGCCGGTTTGCAGGGGGAGGAGGGGTGGGTGCGGTATCGTCCGGGCGATATTCCGGCGCATCTGCCGCAATCGCTGCAGGTCAGCAGTCCAGATCTGCTGCCACTGCGCCCACCGCCAGGCTTGCACCGTAGCGAGCCGTTTCCGCATTACCGCATGGATGATCTGATTGCCTGGCTGATTGAAGGAGCCGAGCCGTGAGCAGTGACCAGAAAACTCGGATTCTCGACACCTGGCAGACCACAGCCGATGATCCAACCCGGCGCACTGAGCTGCTTGGCAGTGCTGAGGCGTTGCCTGGCGAGCAGGCTCAAGAGATGCCCGAGCTGCCATCTACGCTCAACGCGCCGCCGCCGAGCCGCTGGCCACGACGGCTGTGGGGGCTGGGGCTGGGTGTCGCCTTGGGCGGTGCTGCCCTGCAGTGGGGCGAATGGACTTGGCAGGCTTGGCAGTGGCAACCCCTGTGGGGCGCGCTGGTGGGTAGCGTGGGGACGGCGCTGGCGGGCACCGGGCTGCTCGCCTGGCGAGACCTGCGACGCCAGCGCCACCGCCTGAGTGAACTCGAGCAGTTGCGTAGTGAAATGCAGCAGGCGCTGCGTGAGCCGGGGCAACGTGTAGCGGTGGATTGGCTGGATCGCTTGCAGGGCGTGTACGCAGACAGCCCGCTGGCTGGTCTGTTGCAACGCGCCTGTGCTGATCTTGATGGCTCCCACGATGCGCGTGAAATCACTCAGCGGCTTAACCTGCAGTTTTATCAGCCGATCGATCAGCGTGCCCGGCAGATCATCCGCCAGGAGTCGGTCAGCACCGGTGTGCTGGTCGCCTCCAGCCCCTGGGTGGCGGTCGACTTGTTGCTGGTGGTGTGGCGCAATATCCGCCTGATGCAGCGCGTCGCGGTGTGCTACGGACTGCCGATTGGCCGCCTCAGCCGCTGGCGCCTGGCACGTCATGTGTTGCGTAATATCGCCCTGGCCGGTGGCACCGAGGTGGCTGTGAGCGCACTCAGCGACTCGCTGCTGTCCGGGCTGCTGGAGAAGTTGGCGGCGCGAGTGGGGCAGGGCGTAGGGGTTGGCCTGTACAGCTCGCGACTGGGCCACTTTACGCTGGACCTGTGCCGCGCCGTGCCGGTGGCCGAGGCGCAGATGCTGGTTGAAGATAACAAGGGCATTATCCGCATGATGAAAGAACGATTGGGGCAACTGAACGATGGGCGCCTATAAGTCGCGTCGTCGCTGGCTGGCCGAGCGCTGGGTGGCAGGCAAGCAGGCCGAGTTGGGTGCACGCTGGGACGCGCTGCGTGAGCAGCTGCTGCCGGCCAGCTGGCCACGTCGCATGCAGCGCGTGGCCGAGTTGAGTGAGCGCGAAACCGTCAGCTGGCAGCCCAGGGCCGGCTCCAGCAGTGCCGAGCTGTTGGTCTGGGTAGAGCAGTTGCCGGGCTTTCAGCGCCGTTGGCTGGCCGCCTTGCTGGATGCGCCCAGCGCCGGCCCTGTTACCCTTATCGAGTCCATAGAGCGGGCGCAGCTGGACTGGCGCAGCCAGGTTAACCCGCTGACCACTCACCGCGAGTACGCTGCTCAATTGGCTATTCTTGCCGCCCAGATGGACCTGCAACCGGCTGCCCAGTCGGCGTACCTGGAAAACGAGAAGCAGATTTTTACTCGCCTGGACGAGCTGCTGTTTGCGTCGCTACCCATGCGCCTGCGGGCCCAGTTGGCGGGGCAGCACGCCACCGGGCAGGGCTTTTATCTGGTCTGGTGGTACGAGCGGTTGATGGCCCGTGCCGGTGAACCTGGTTTTGAGCTGCTGGATATCGGCGCGGCAGACTGGCCGGACATGCCGCCGGCCTGGCTGGCCCTGGGCTGGCTGTGCGGTTTGCGTTTGCAGCACCAGAGCCGCGGCTGACTGGTCAGCGGGCAGGGGCTCGCCTATGATGGTCGGCTTTGTTCGACTAGCCGGAACCAGACCATGAATTTTGCTGCTCTTCTCGCCGCTTTTGATCAGTCCTCGGATTGCACTGTCACCGTACCGCCCGAGTGGGCCCAGGGCCGTGCCGGCTACGGCGGCCTGGTTGCCGCGCTGGTACTGCGTGGCATGCGGGCCAGCCTTGCCGAGCCGAGACCGGTGCGCTCGCTGGCGATAACCTTTGTTGGCCCGGTTCAGCCCGGTATTCCCGTGCAGGTTCAGGCAGAGGTATTGCGTGAAGGGCGTGCGGTGACGCAGGTGCTGGGCCGTGCGGTACAAAATGGCGAGACCATGTGTATCGTGCAGGGCAGCTTTGGCGCGGGCCGCCCCTCAAGTGTCGATGTGCCGGCTGAGCCTGCGCCTGCCGCGCCTGCGCCAGAGACCTGCCAGCGCACGCCCTTTGTTGAGGGTGTGATGCCCAACTTTCTGCGTTATTTCGATACCCGCTGGACCTTTGGTGACTATCCCTGCACCAATAGCCGCAAGCGGGAGATGGGCGGCTGGATGCGTTTTGACGAGAAGCTTGCGCAGTTCGATGAGGTGCATCTGGTCGGTCTGGTCGACGTATGGCCACCCGCGGTACTGCCGCATCTGAAAGAGCGTGCTCCGGCCAGCTCGCTGACCTGGACCATCGAGTTTGTGCAGCCCCAGCCGCCGGTCGGTGCAGACGGCTGGTTGCTTTACAAGGCCATCATTGAGCATGCGCGTGACGGTTACGGGCACTGCTCGGCGATGATCTGGAATCCGGCTGGTGAGCTGGTGGCGATCAGTCGGCAGACGGTTACGGTGTTTGGGTAAATTACTGCCGTGCTCGGGTACTTGTGTCCAGCGGCGTGCAAAGGATTTGGCTTGCTGCTGTAGTGGAACCCGCCTTTTGCCTTTTACGGCGAGTCAAAGGGGGGGGGCGGCGAGGTAGTCATAAAACTCGTCGCTTCGCTCCTCAGGCATCCTATGACTCTTTTTCCCGTCAGTCCTGCGCTACTCGCCCGCGTAAACGGGACAACCCCTGTGCATGCTTCACCATGCGTGTTTTGGACAGGCGTTATTCGAGCTCTTTTACTTACGCGCCACCAACGTTGCGCGCAGCGGGGCGGGGTAGCCTTCAATGGTCTTGCTGCTGTCGGCCGGGTCCAGGAAGGCGGGTAGCGACTGAAAGCGCATCCACTCGGTGCTGCGCTGCTCATCGACGCTGGTGCGGTTCAAGTCGACGCAGCGGACGTCGCTGTAGCCCGCGCGGCGCAGCATGCGCTTAAGCATGGGCACCGATGGCAAGAACCACACGTTGCGCATTTGCGCATAACGATCTTCGGGTAGCAGGCATTGCTGCTCGTCCCCCTCGATAACCAGCGTCTCCATCACCAATTCACCGCCGGGGCGCAGGCAGGCTTTGAGCTGCAGCAGATGGTCGAGTGGCGAGCGGCGATGGTAGAGCACGCCCATGGAAAACACGGTATCAAAAGCGGCTGTCGGCTCTGGCAGCTCCTCCAGCGTGAACGGCAACTGCCAGACCGGCGCGTGCGGCAGGTAGCGCTTGACCGCCTCAAACTGGTTGAGAAACAGCAGATTGGGGTCTACCCCGATGACCAGCTCTGCGCCGGCTTGCCACATGCGCCACATGTAGTAGCCGTTGCCACAGCCAATATCCAGTACCCGCTTGCCGCTGAGGTCGATATGCGGCGCCACGCGTTGCCACTTCCAGTCGGAACGCCACTCCGTATCGACATGCACGCCAAACAGATCGAAGGGCCCTTTGCGCCAGGGGTGCAGCCCCTGAAGGGCGTCATGTAGTTGCGCCTGCGTGGTCTGATCCTGCGGCGTGTTGCTCCGCAGGCAGACGCCCTCGGAAAAATCGCACTCCACGCCAGCAACCGGTGGCAGCGTGTTCAGGCTGCTCTGCCAGCGCTCCAGATCGCCATGTTGCAGTCCTTCCAGGCGCTGTTGCAGGCCCGCAGCCAAGGCGTTCTGCCAATGTGCCAGAGGGGAGTGGGAGAGGGTTTTGAGCAGGGGGCTGTAATCAATCACGCGTGAGCAATCATCGAGCAAAAGTTGAGGCACTGGAACCAGAGGTGGCTGTGGCTGAAGCCGGCGTCGAGCAGGCGCTGCTGGTGGACTTCGAGCGGGTCGGGGCGCATGACGTTTTCAATTGCCGTGCGTTTCTGGGCGATTTCCAGCTCGCTGTAGCCATTGGCGCGCTTGAAGCCATAGTGAAGTGCTTCAAGGCTGCTCTGGGTCTGGCTGTCGGTAAAGGTCAGCTTTTCTGACAGGATCAAGACACCGCCGGGCAGTAGAGCCTGGCGAATCTGGCGCAGCAGCGCCAGGCGTTGCTCCGGCGGCACAAACTGCAAGGTAAAGTTGAGCACCACCAGTGAGCAGGGTTGCAGCGCCAGCTCGGTAATGTCGGCGCAGATTACCTCGGTGGCAACCGGTTCCTCGAGCATGGCATCCTGCGCGCTCAGGTATTCGCGGCAGCGCTCGACCATGGCTTCGGCGTTGTCGACGGCCAGAATGCGGTTGCCCTGCTGAGGCAAGTGACGACGCATGGACTGGGTCGCCGCGCCAAGCGAGCAGCCAAGATCGTAGATCAGCGTATCGGGCTGCGCATATTGCCTGGCAATGACGCCAATGCTTTCGATAATGGTCGGATAGCCGGGTACCGAGCGCTTGATCATGTCCGGAAAAACCCGCGCAACGGCGTGGTCAAAGGTGAAATCATTGACCTTGCTGAAGGGGTTGGCGAACAGGTTGTCGACCTCGGACATGCCGGTTTTCCATGTGGCTGAATGGGTGGCGCATTCTAGCAGGCTTGACAGGGTGGCGGGTGGGTTGCTTGACTTGTTGAGGAAGTGTGCGCTGTGTCACATGGCCAAGTTATTGGCTTTGCAGCTCCAAAGTGATCATTTTCACTGTTTTTTTGACTATAAATGACCCTGTGGCATTCGATTCGCGTAACGCTGGTGGCATAATGCCGACTTATGCGGTGTCTGTGTCGGACTACATGGGTAAAACCGCTGATACTAATAGCAATGGACGCACCGGGTAGCGGGGCATGATGCCGTTACCGACAGGCAAACGAGGAAAGGGTATGGCTGCCAAACGCCAGATAGTTATTGGGGCCGCTTCGCTAGCGGTACTCTATGCCGGAGTTGCAAATGCGCTGGGGCTAGGGGAGATCCAGCTCAAATCGGCTCTGAATCAACCGCTGGATGCGGTGATCGCGCTGCAGGGCGCCGAGGGCCTCGGGCCGTCGGACGTCGTGATCAAGCTGGCAGATTCCTCTGCCTTTGATGCGGCGGGTATTGAACGGCCCTACTTCCTCACCGGGTTGCAGTTCACTCCGGTGGTGGAGAACCGCCAACTGACGGTGCGCGTCAAATCCTCGCAGCCGGTGCGCGAGCCTTACCTCAATTTTCTCGTCGAGCTGCGTCGCCCCAGCGGCACCTTGCTGCGTGAGTACACGGTATTGCTGGATCCACCGCTTTACTCCGAGACTGCGCCGGTTGCGGTGAACCCGGTAGTCAGTGCGCCGCCGCCGCGCTCGCGTATCGCTGACCGTCCGGCCGAGTCTGCGCCGCGTCCTGAAGCGGCTTCGCTGCCTGATTTCACCCCGCAGCCAGGGGCTGACAGCTACACCACCGTGTCTGGTGACACCCTGTGGACCATTGCCGAGCGTACGCGCCCAACTCCGGTCGCCTCTATCAACGACACCATGACTGCGATCCATTCGCTTAACCGTGGTGCCTTTGTCAATGGTGATATCGACCGTTTGAAGCTGGGCCAGACGTTGGTCCTGCCGACTGCCGAGCAGCTGGGTGGCAGCGGCGATGCCCAAGCCGCTTCAAGCGTGGCAGAGGTGTCTGACGAAGATGCTAGTCCCGAACAGCGTGCGGCGTTGCCAAGCAGCCAGGCCAGCTCTGGCGAGCAGGTCGATGGAGCATCGCAGGACGAGGTGCCTTCGACACCGGCGGTGGCGCAGACCAGCGAAGCCCGTCTGCGCATCGAAGAAGACGAAGTGACTGACGCCGAAGCCGAGTCAGCCCAGCTGCAAAGCCGCCTGACCGATCTGGAGGGCCGCTTCAATGCCCTGCTGAGCGAGCTGGATGCCCGTGACCGTCAGATCGCTGCGCTGCAGGCCGAGCTGGAAGTTCTGCGCGCTGCCCGTGAAGCCGAACAGGAGCAGGCCGCTATGGCTGGCGCGGCCGGTGGTTCACTGGGCAGTGGCGGGGGCGGTTCTGATGCGTCTCCATACGGCAGTGATGACCCCGCCGCCGGTGCCATCGCCGCTGAGATGCCTGCAGCCGCTGAGGAGTCCAAGTCCTCCGGTGGCATGCTGTGGTGGTCTTTGCTGGTCGGCTTGCTGGCCTTTTTGATCGGTTGGGTTGTTTCCCGCCTGCGCGGCAAGCCGCAGCCGGCAGCACCTGCGCCTGCCAGCAGCGCCCCGCTGTCGGGTTCGGATAATCGCATTGTCGCCGCTGGTAGCGCTGCTGCTGTTGCCGCGACCGGTGCGTCTACCAGCGCCGCATTCGAAGACAGTGCAGAAGGCGTTGATCTGTACATCACCTATGGCCGCTTTGCCGAGGCGCGTGCGCTGCTGGACAAGTCCATTGCCGAAGAGCCGGACAACCTGGATCTGCGCTACAAGCAGGCCCGCGTAACCGGCGAGCTGGGTGATGCAGAGGGCTTTGCCGAGCAGTCTGCCGCTATCGCGCGTCTGGACGGTGACATGCAGCGTGTCGATCAGCTGAAGGCCCGCTTCCCGCAGCTGGAGAAGCCGAATGCAGCGCCGCTGGATACCGTTGAGGATGTGCTGGCTGGCGATGAGGATTTTGGATCGGCTGAGTTGGATGACGATCTGGATGCCAGCGATACGCCGATGAACCTCAATGACTTCACTCTGGACCCTGACTGGGATCTGATTGAAGGTCTGACTCCCACCCCGGCACGCAAGAACAGCAAGACCGAGTCTGCTCCGGTAGATGATGAGCCGTTCGAGAGCAGCCTGCACGAGTTCCCCGAGATCGAGGAGCTGGACGAGCACGATTCGTTCAACCACCTTGAGCGCGAGGACTCCAAGCGCTGAGTCGGCGATAATGAAAAGGGCGACCCTCGGGTCGCCCTTTTTCGTTCAGGCAAACAGCACCTTGGCAACATCGCGGAAGTGCCTGGCGAAGTGCACGGTCATGCCCTCGCGCAGGTAGTCCGGCAGTTCCTCATAGTCGCCCCGGTTTGGCTCCGGCAATATCAGCTCGTGAATGCCCTGGCGGCGGGCGGCGATAACCTTTTCGCGAATGCCGCCAACGGGCAGCACATGGCCGGTCAGCGTGATCTCGCCGGTCATCGCCAGCCCACTGCGGGGCGCTTGCTGGCGGGCCAGCGAGAGCAGGGCGCTGGCGATGGTAATGCCGGCGGAGGGGCCGTCCTTGGGCGTTGCTCCTTCCGGGACGTGCAGGTGAACAAAGGCCTCGTCAAAGAATCTGCGGTCTGCCTTGTACGTGGCGAGGTTGGCGCACAAATAGCTGTAGGCGATTTCCGCCGACTCTTTCATCACCTCGCCCAGTTGGCCGGTCAGTTTGAAGCCCCTGTTGAGGGTGTGTATGCGGGTCGCCTCCACTGGCAGGGTGGCGCCGCCCATGGATGTCCACGCAAGGCCGGTAATGATGCCTGTGCCCTTGAGCTGCTTTTCGGTGCGGAACGCTGGCGTTCCAAGCAAGTCTTTGAGGTCGGCAGGTTTGATGCTGATGCGCTTGTCAGGCTGCTCCAGCAACTGCACGACGGATTTGCGCACCAGCTTGCCGAGCTGCTTCTCCAGGTTGCGTACCCCGGCCTCACGGGCATAGCCCTCGATCACCTGATGCAGCGCCTTGTCGGTTATGCGCAGCTGGCTTTTCTTCAGGCCGGCGCGCTCCAGCTGGCGCGGCCAGAGATGATGCTTGGCGATGGCGAGTTTCTCTTCGGCGATATAGCCAGATAGACGAATGACATCCATACGATCGAGCAGCGGGCCCGGTATGCTGTCCAGCGTATTGGCGGTGCAGACGAAAACCACCTTGGACAGATCCAACCGCAGGTCAAGGTAGTGGTCGAGGAATTGGCTGTTCTGCTCGGGGTCCAGGGTCTCCAGCAAGGCAGAGGCCGGGTCGCCCTGATGGCTGCTGCCCAGTTTGTCGATCTCATCGAGCATGATGACCGGGTTCATTACGCCGACGTCTTTCAGCGCCTGCACGAACTTGCCTGGCATGGCGCCAATGTAGGTGCGGCGATGGCCCTTGATCTCCGCTTCATCGCGCATGCCGCCAACGCTGAAGCGATAGAACGGACGGTCCAGGCTCTCGGCGATAGAGCGACCGATGCTGGTCTTGCCGACACCCGGCGGGCCCACCAGCAGGATGATTGAGCCCGCCACTGAGCCACGGAATGCGCCCACGGCGAGGAACTCGAGAATCCGCTCTTTTACGTCTTTCAAACCATCGTGATCGCGGTCGAGCACCTTGCGCGCGTGGGCAAGGTCGATCCGGTCCGGTGGTGTGATGCCCCAGGGCAGCGCCGTGGCCCAGTCCAGATAGTTGCGGGTGACGGCGTATTCGGGCGAGCCGGTCTCCAGTACCGACAGTTTGTTCAGCTCCTCGTCGATGCGTTTCTGTACATCGTCGGGCAGTTTTTTGTCCTCAAGGCGTTCGCGGAACTGCTCGATATCGGCGGTGCGGTCATCCTTGGACAGCCCCAGCTCCTTCTGGATGATTTTAAGCTGCTCTTTGAGGAAGAACTGGCGCTGGTGATCGCTGATGCTGCGATTGACCTCGGCGGTTATCTCACCCTGCAGACGTGCTACTTCAATTTCCTTTTTCAGCAGGCCCAGCACTTTTTCCATGCGGCGCAGGATGCTGACCGTGTCCAGCACGTCCTGCAGCGCCTCGCCCTTGGCAGAGGTGAGGGCGGCGGCAAAGTCGGACAGGGGCGATGGATCGTTGGGGCTGAAGCGGTTGAGGTAGTTCTTCAGCTCTTCGCTGTACAGCGGGTTGAGCGGCAGCAGTTCCTTGATCGCATTTATCAAGGCCATGGCATAGGCGCGCACCTCATCGCGCTCATCGGCCGGCGCTTCGGGGTACTGGACCTCCACCCGGTACGGCGGCGTCTTGCTCAGCCAGCGGGTGATGCGTACCCGGGTCAGACCCTGGGCGATGAACTGGATCTTGCCGTTTTCACGCACGGCATGGTGAATGCGCACAGCACAGCCGGTGTCCGGCAGCTGTTGCGGGTCAATCTCACCGTCGGCGTCCAGCGGGCTGTCGACATAGAACAGCGACAGCGCCTTGTGCTCGGTACCTGCCACCTGCTCAATGGTTTCATGCCAGGGCTGTTCGTTGACGACAACCGGCATGACCTGGGCAGGAAAGAAGGGGCGGTTGTTGATGGGTAACAGGTGCAGCGTCTTGGGCAACTGCTGGTTGGGTAGCGCCAGGCCAGTGCCGTTGCTCTGGCTGGCGCCGTCCGCGTTGTGTTCGATGTAGTCTGAATCCTGATCGCTCATGTGTTGGCCTTTTCAGTGGTTCATGCTGCAGAGATGGCGGCGGCCGATGGCGATTTCAATAGCGGCATTTTTTGCATGCTTGTGGCAGCATGGGCATCTGCTTTGATGGATGGCCCAGCATGCGCACACGCATTCTCGATCTGCCGGTTCAAACCGCGACTCATGCCCACCCCGAGCACCAATTGGTGATTGGGCTGCGTGGCTGCGCGGATTTTGAGGTGCAGGGGCAGGGCGGGGCGGTCAACCGTCTGCACGCGTGTGTGGTGCCCAGCGGCGAGGCCCACGCCTTTTCCGGGCGCGGGCACAACAACATGCTGATCATGGATTTGCCAGTGGCGGCTGCGGGCGCGCTGGCCAGTGATGGCGCACACCGTTTGTTCGAGCGGCCGCGCTTTGTGCAGCTGGACCATCAATTACAGGGGTTGCTGGACTTTGCCCAGTACGCGCTGGTCGCACCGCAGGCGGCCGACGATGGTCTCGAATGGCATCTGGGCGGCGTGGTGCTTGCGTCCTTGCAGCGGCGTCTCGGCCTGGATGGCGATATCCCGCGTGCCCGCGGCGCGCTTAGCCCCGAAGAGCTGCAGCGCCTTGAGGCCTATGTGCTGGCCAACCTGGATCGACCGCTCAGCGTCTCGGCGCTGGCCGCGCAGGTGTGTGTCAGCAGTAGCCATTTTCATGCACTTTATCGACAGGCCACCGGCATGACGCCGCATCAGCACGTACTGGCGTTGCGGGTGCGTGAGGCGACGCAGTTGCTGCGTGAAACCCGTCTGCCGGTTGCCGAGGTCGCCAGCCGCTGCGGCTTCTCCAGTCAAAGCGCGTTGACCCACGCGCTGCGACGTCAGCTTGGTGAAACACCTCGGGCGGTCCGTCTGGGTGCTTGAGTTCCGAGTTTTTCGCAAAAAGATCAGAGTTTTCTGCAAGATTCCCGTCGGTTCTGCTTCTACAGTCGATGATCGTGCCTGCCGATCTGGCAGTGGCGAATTTACATCACAACAAAGCGGATGGTTCGTCGCCTGCGCCCTGATGGTCTAGGGTGGTAGTAAGGCGAACTCATAACCCGCCGGCTCACTGCCGAGCCCGGGTCGATCCAGGAGCATGCCAGAATGTTTAAAGCCAGCGAGGCGTTGCAGGGTGACTTCCTGCGCAGCCAGCCCAGTGAATTCCTGCACACTGTCAGTGCCAATTACGCCGTCGATGAAGACAGCTATCTGCGTGAGCTGATAGAGCTGGCACAAGCGCAGGATCTTGCCGCGTTGTCGCGCAAGGCCAACCAGTTGATCATCGACGTACGCAAGCGTGACAACGCCGTCGACAGTATCGACGCCCTGCTGCAGCAGTACAGCCTGGACACCCAGGAGGGCATCATGCTGATGTGTCTGGCCGAGGCGCTGCTGCGCGTGCCCGACGCTGATACCGCTGACGCGCTGATCCGCGACAAGCTCAATGCTGCTCAATGGGATCGCCACGTGGGCCAGAGCGAGCACACTCTGGTCAACGCTGCCGCCTGGGGCCTGGTCATGACTGGCAAGGTTGTCAATCTGGACAAGCGCCACGACGGCACGCCCGGCACCGTGCTCGGCCGTCTGGTCAAGCGCAGCGGCGAACCGGTTATTCGCGGCGCGATGATGCAGGCCATGAAGATCATGGGCCGCCAGTTTGTTCTTGGTCGCACCATCACCGAGGCACTGAAGAACGGCAAGCCGCAGCGTGACCAGGGCTATACCTATTCCTTTGACATGCTTGGCGAGGCGGCACTGACCCGCGCTGATGCAGCCAAGTACTTTGCCGACTACAGCAAGGCCATTGCCGCGCTGGTCGATGACAAATACAAGGGCGCGAGCCCTAAGCCAACCATCTCTATCAAGCTCTCCGCATTGCATCCGCACTACGAAGTTGCCCGTGAAGAACAGGTGATCGAAGAGCTGGGTGAAAGCGTGCTGGAGCTGGTGCGTCAGGCGCGCAAGGGCGATGTTGGTATCACTATCGACGCTGAAGAGGCGGACCGCCTGGAGCTGTCGCTCAAGCTGTTCGAAAAGGTCTATCGCCACCCCGATGTGCAGGGCTGGGGCAACTTCGGTCTGGTCGTTCAGGCCTACTCCAAGCGCGCCTTGCCGGTGCTGTGCTGGCTGACCCTGGTGGCGCGCTCGCAGGGTGATCGCATTCCGGTGCGCCTGGTCAAGGGCGCCTACTGGGACTCGGAAATCAAATGGTCGCAGCAGGCGGGACTGGCCAATTACCCGGTGTTTACCCGTAAGGAAGCCACCGACGTTTCCTACCTGGCTTGTGCTCGTTACCTGCTCAGCTCGCTCACCGATGGTCATATCTATCCGCAGTTTGCGACCCACAACGCGCATACCGTGACCTGTATTCTGTCCATGGCCGGGGAGCGTGAGTTCGAGTTCCAGCGTCTGCACGGCATGGGCGATGCGCTGTATGACACTGTCATCGAGCAGGCGGGTTGCCCGGTGCGCATCTACGCGCCGGTCGGCGCTCACAAGGATCTGTTGCCCTATCTGGTGCGACGCCTGCTTGAGAACGGCGCCAACTCCTCTTTTGTGCACAAGCTGGTCGATCCGCGCGTGCCGGTCGAGACGCTGACGGCTCACCCGGTGGCAACCCTGCAGCGCCATACTGTTCTGGCCAACCCGCGTATCCCGCTGCCGCCGGCTCTTTACGGAGAAGGACGCCGCAATTCGCGCGGCATCAACATGAACGTACTCTGCGAGTGGCTGCCGCTGAAAGAGCAGCTGGACAGCTGGTGGAACAGCCGCTGGAGCGGTGCTCCGCTGGTTAACGGCAAGCGCCTGAGCGGTGAGGCCCGACCTGTGCTGTGCCCTTACCAGCTGTCGCATCAGGTGGGCGAGGTGGTCTGGGCTACCGCCGACCAGACCCGCGAGGCTATCGACGGCTTGAGCAGCGCCTTTGTGCGCTGGAATGCCACCCCGGTGGATCAGCGCGCTGCGATTCTGGAACGGACCGCCGACAAGCTTGAAGAGCACATGCCAGAGCTGATGGCGCTGTGCACCCTGGAGGCCGGCAAGCTGCTGCAGGACGGTATTGATGAAGTGCGCGAGGCAGTGGATTTCTGCCGCTATTACGCCGCTCAAGCCCGTCAGCGCTTTGCCACCATCACCTTGCCCGGCCCGACCGGTGAGAGTAACGAGATCTATCTGCAAGGCCGTGGTGTGTTTGCCTGCATCAGCCCCTGGAACTTCCCGCTGGCGATCTTCCTGGGTCAGGTCAGTGCTGCGCTGGTCTGTGGTAACACCGTGGTTGCCAAGCCCGCAGAGCAAACCAGTCTGGTGGCGGTACGCTGCGTCGAGCTGATGCACGAAGCCGGCCTGCCGGGTGATGTGCTTGCCCTGCTGCCGGGTGATGGCAAACAGGTGGGCAGTGTAGTTACCGCCGACCCGCGTATCACCGGCGTTGCCTTTACCGGCTCAACCCAAACCGCGCACATCATCAACCGCGCCCTTGCTGCCCGCGACAGTGCCATCGCGCCGATGATTGCCGAGACGGGCGGCCAGAACGCGATGATCGTCGACTCCACTGCGTTGCCTGAACAGGTGGTCAAGGATGTTGTGCACTCTGCCTTCCAGAGTGCCGGCCAACGCTGCTCGGCGCTGCGGGTTCTGTTTGTGCAGGAAGATATCGCCGAGCGCGTGATCGAGCTGCTCAAGGGGGCCATGGCTGAGCTGCATGTAGGTGATCCGGCGCGTCGTGACACCGACGTGGGCCCGGTCATCGACGCTGAAGCGCGAGAAGGGCTGCTGGCCCACGTGCGTGAGCTCAAGCAGGCCGGGCGACTGATCGCCGAGACACCGGTTCCGCCGGGCCTGGATGGGCATTTTATCGCGCCGGTGGCTTTCCGCCTGGATAGCATCAATGAATTGACCAAGGAGCACTTTGGGCCGATTCTGCACGTGGTCACCTGGCGCAATCGTGACCTGGACAAGGTTATCGATGACATCAATGCGACCGGCTTTGGCTTGACGCTCGGGGTGCACAGCCGCAACGAGGATACGGCAGAACACATTGATGCGCGGGTGCGCATCGGCAACGTGTACATCAACCGTAACCAGATTGGCGCTGTGGTCGGTGTGCAACCGTTTGGCGGGCAGGGCTTGTCGGGCACCGGCCCCAAGGCCGGTGGGCCGCACTATCTGCTGCGCTTTGTTACCGAGCGCACGCGTACAATCAACACCACCGCAGTGGGTGGTAATGCCAGTCTGTTGTCCCTCGGCGATGGGGAGCCTTGAGGCGCCGGGTGACAGGAGTGCAGCAACAGGGATGAATCAGCAGCAGGGATAGTTCAGCAACCGAGGGTGCAAGGCGCGATCAGGGTTGCCACAATAGGTGGCAGCCCGCCGCAAATCGGCGGCATCAGACTTCGCATCTCTGAGAGAGAGAACAAAAAATGGAAGGTAATACTGCAGTCGTTACGGCGACGTTCGTTGTCTACATCGGGGTAATGCTCGCGCTTGGCTATATTGCCTACAAGCGCACCACCAACCTGTCCGACTATATCCTGGGTGGTCGCTCGCTGGGCCCGGGTACCGCCGCGCTGTCGGCGGGGGCCTCCGACATGAGTGGCTGGTTGCTGCTCGGTCTGCCGGGTTACGCGTTGTCCGCAGGCTACGAAGCGTCGTGGATTGCCATGGGCCTGCTGGCCGGTACCTGGGCCAACTGGCTGATCGTGGCTCGCCGCCTGCGGGTTTACTCGCATCTGGCCAGTGATTCGCTGACGCTGCCGGCGTACTTTGAAAACCGCTTTGAAGACAACAGTCGACTGCTGCGGGTGATTTCGGCGATTTTCATTCTGCTGTTCTTCCTGTTCTACACCAGCTCGGGGCTGGTAGCTGCCGGCAAGCTGTTTGAAAGCACCTTCGGCTTTGGTTACAGCATTGCGGTGATTGTGGGGACGGTGGCGATCATCTCCTATACCTTCTTTGGCGGCTTTCTGGCGGTATCCTGGACCGACGTTATTCAGGGTCTGCTGATGGCCGCAGCGCTGATTGTCGTACCGGTCATGGCGCTCAATATCATGGGCGGCTGGGACGCGGTACATGGGGCGATGGAGGCCCGCAACCCGGAGCTGCTGAACCTGTGGACCAATGTTGAGGGTGAGCCGCTGGGCTTTATTGCGATCATCTCCCTGCTGGCCTGGGGCCTTGGCTACTTCGGTCAGCCGCACATTCTGGCGCGCTTCAAGGCGGTAGAAAGTGACGCAGCCCTGCCGACAGCGCGCCGTATTGCCGTGCTGTGGTCTGGCGTGTGCCTGCTGGCTGCCCTGGTCATCGGTTGGGTGGGTATCGGCTACTTTGGCGAAGAGGGTCTGGCTGACTCCGAGACCGTGTTCCTCTCGCTGGTTCAGGCGCTGATGCATCCTCTGGTCGCGGGCATTCTGCTGGCGGCGGTACTGGCGGCAATCATGTCGACTGCCGACTCCCAGTTGCTGGTGTCGTCCTCTGCACTGGCCGAGGACTTCTACAAGGCGCTGTTCCGTCGCGACGCCACTCAGCAGGAACTGGTCTGGGTTGGTCGTGTTGCGGTAGTGGGCATCGCTGCGATCGCGCTGTTGCTGGCGTTTAACCCCGACAGCACGGTGCTGGGTCTGGTGTCCTACGCCTGGGCCGGCTTTGGCGCTGCCTTCGGTCCTGCGGTGATCCTGTCGCTGTTCTGGCGCCGGATGAACCGCTTTGGCGCGCTGGCCGGTATCGTTGTCGGCGGTGTGACTGTAGTGCTGTGGAAGCAGTTCGACAGCAGCGGTCTGTACGAAATCGTGCCGGGCTTTATCCTGGCGACTATCGCGATTGTGGTGGTGACCCTGGCGACACCAGCGCCTTCCGCCCATGTGGAGGCGCAGTTTGACGATATGAAGTCACGCTTCTAGCGTGTGACTGAACTAAAAAGCCCGCCGGTGCAATGTGCCGAGCGGGCTTTTTTGTGGCTGTTTTCTACGTTGAGCTGTTGCTGAGTCAGCTTTTCGCCGTCACGGCGAGCCAAGGGGAGCTGCTTGCCCAGCCCCCCCCTTGGCGATCCCTCGGGCACCCGACTAGGCGGCTTCGGGTCCGCTGCGTTGCTCGATTTATCGGGAAGACCTCGCCGGCCACTCAAAAACTCGTCGCTAGGCTCCTCAGACATCCTATGACTCTTTTTCCCGATAAATCTGCGCTATTCGCCCGCGTAAAGGGGGGGGCCGCATGTGCACACTTGACCATCCGAGCATTCGGCAAGCTGTCGTGACGCGTGTGGGCTTGCTGCTTATCCGATGACCCTCAGCAAAAACGCATACTCCTCCGCCACCTCCCGCATGGCCTGATAGCGTCCGCTTGCGCCGCCATGGCCGGCAGTCATTTGGGTGCGTAGCAGCAGTGGCTCGTCGTTGCTGCGTGTGGCGCGCAGGCGTGCGACCCATTTGGCTGCTTCCCAGTACTGCACACGCACATCGTGATAACCCGCGGTGACCAGCATGGCGGGGTAGGCCTGTGCCCTGACGTTTTCATAGGGCGCGTAACCCTTGATGCGTGCGGCGACCTCGGGCTCGGCTGGGTTTCCCCATTCTTCATATTCGCCAATGGTCAGCGGCAGCTCCGGGTTGTTCATGGTGTTCCACACGTCGACGAAGGGCACGTCTGCCACTGCTGCGCGGAACAGCTCGGGGCGCTGGTTGATCACATTGCCGATCAGCAAGCCACCGGCGCTACCGCCAGCGATGGCCAGCTGGCTGCTGTCGGTCTTGCCAAGTGAAATGAGTTGCTCGGCGCAGCGGATAAAGTCGCTGAAGGTGTTCTCCTTGTGCTCCAGCTTGCCTTGCTGGTACCAGTGCTCGCCCATGTCGGCGCCGCCACGGACGTGGGCTATTGCAAAGCGCCAGCCGCGTTGCAGCAGGGACAGGCGGGCATGGGAAAACCAGGGGTCCATGCTGGCGCCATAGGCACCATAGCCGTACAGATACAGCGGGCCGCCGTCGTTGGCATTGGCCGGTTCTATCAGGCTGATGGGGATGCGCGCACCGTCGTCGGCCACGGCCCACAGGCGCTGGACCTGATAATCGTCTGGCGAGAACTGGCCTTCCACCGGTGTGGTGCGCAGGACGCGTTGGCTGCCATCTGCCAGCGTGAGGGCGCGTATCTCGGCCGGCCGATTAAGCGATTCATAGCGCAGGCGTACCTGAGGGCTGCTGTATTGTTCCCCGCCTTGCACATGCAGGCTGTAGACCGCGTCAGGCATCTCGACCAGATAGCCTGGGCTGTCGTTGGGTTGCACTTCCAGCTGAACCAGGCCGGCGTTGCGGTACTGCAGGATCAGCGCGCTGCGCTGCAGTTCTACGCCTTCGAGCGTGCGGCTGTCGTCGACGGCGCGCAGGGCCTGCCAGTTATTCTCTCCGGGCAATGTCGGGTCGCAGACAAACAGCCCGAAGTTTTCGCCCTGGCTGTTGCTACGAATCACAAAGCCCTGTTCGCCGTGGTCGGCGTCGTACTCGTGGCCGCTGCGACGGGATGCGAGGCACTGCAGCGGTGTCGCTGGATCATCCGCTGGCAGGTACTGCAGCTCGCTGGTGTTCTTGCTGCTGCTGGCCACGCAGATATAGCGGTCCGAGCTGCTGCGGTATACATCCAGATAGAACAGCGGGTCGTTTTCTTCAAATACCCTTACCGGGTCGGCATCCTGACGCAGGCGCCAGAGTGTGGCTGGGCGGGCGCTGGCATCCAGGCTGATGGCAAACAGCGTGCGGTTGTCGTTGGCCCAGCACAGGGTGCCGGCAGCCTGCTCCAGAGGCAGGCTGTATTGCTGCTCGTCCGTCAGGCTGCGAACAAACAGCTGATAGACCTCGTTGCCCTGGGTGTCGAGGCTGTAGGCCAGCCAGTTCTGGTCCGGGCTGACGCTGAAGTCGCCCAACTCAAGAAACGGGTGCTGCTCGGCCAGTTGGTTCGGGTCCAGCAGTAACTGCTCGCTGGTTGCATCGATCTCAAGGCTAAGCTCGGACTGGCGCTGGCAGCGGTAGTAGCGCGGATACTCCGCACCTGCCTCGGTGCGCTGATAGTAGAGCCAGTTGTCGCGCACGCTGGGCAGGCCGAGATCGGTCTCGCGGATGCGTCCGCGAATTTCCTGAAACAGCTGCTCGCGCAGCGACTGTGCGGGCGCGAGCCATTGCTCCGTGTAGTGGTTTTCGGCTTCCAGGTAGGCGATGACATCAGCGTTGTCGCGCTCCTGCAGCCATTGATAAGGGTCGGTGCCGGCGACGCGGCGAGCTTGCGGGGCTTTCAGGTCAGGACGCATGTTGTAAAAACCGTTATGATGGCGCGGTCATTTTTTGGGTTAGGTGCCGGCCAATGTTCAATGAAGCAGAGTATCAGTCAGTCTGGTGGGTCTATCTGGCCGCTGCCGGTGGTTGCTGGCTGGTCTGGTGGAAGATTACCGCGCTGGCGCGCTGGTGGTTTGTACGTGAGCCGCTGTGCCTGATCATGGCGGTGCTGCTGTTCACGCCGATGCCGGTAGAGCAGGGCGGCGGCTGGTATGCGCCCGCGTTTCTCATCTACCTGCTCGATACCATCTTATCGACCGGAGACAACGGCCCCCGCGCCTTGGCCGAGATCAGTATCACGTTGTCGATCGCGGCAGTCTGCTGGTTGGTTTACGCCGCCATTCGCGTGCTGGTCATGCGCTGGTGGCGGCGCACACACCCGGCCGACGAGCAGCAGGCGCCGGCCGAGTCCTAGTCGGCAGCGGTTACTCGCCGTTGCGTTGCTCGTGCATCATGCGCGCAAGGCGCATGACCTGCTCCTGAAACTCGGTACGCTGGGCATCGGTCATCGGGCACATGCCCAGTTGCTCAAACAGGCGATAGCCGCGTACCGAGAAGAACAGAATCGCCGCCTGAGCCAGGCCCAGCGGTGACTTCTCGAGAATATCGAACAAGCCTTCGACGTTGTCGGCGCTGGTTTGCAGCAAAGCCGGGTTGCTGGCGGCGGCGGCAAAGATGGCCGAGTCCAGGTTTTTCTCTTCGCTTGATTCACTCATGTTGCTCAGCAGCAACGCCTTGAGCTCGCGCATCGGCTCATCGGGCAGCACGCTCTCATAGGCACCCCAGCGGACACGGAAGCGCTCAAGGCGGTATTCGATCATGGCGGTCAGCAGGGCATCCCGATCCGGGAACATCTGCTGCAGGGTGGCTTCTTCAATCTTGCTGCGTTCGCTCAGGCTGGCAAAGGTAAGTTGCGATGCGCCGAGCTCGCTGACGATGGCTTCCGCTGCGCGGAAAATGATGACTTTGAGTGCATCCGGGTTCTGACTGCTGACCGTGGTATCCACTGGTGGCCCCCTGTGAAAGACTGTCCTGCTCGCCGCCGACGGTCAGGTCATCGGGCGAGGGTGGTAGAGGTGATCTAACTGCGGCATCCAGGGGCTGCCCAGGGCGGGAGCGGGAGGTTGGATGGCCTATGCAATAGCGCATAGGGTAGCCCGTTGGGGCGAAGGAGGCGAGTGCTTTTTGGCTGATGTGCAGGCAATAAAAAACCCGGCCTGAGCCGGGTTTTCTTCAGCGCATCGGATTAGCCGATGATCTGAATGTTTGCAGCCTGCTTGCCCTTCGGACCAGTGGTCACGTCGAAAGACACTTTCTGGTTCTCAGCCAGGGATTTGAAGCCCTGAACTTTGATCTCGGAGAAGTGGGCGAACAGATCGTCTCCACCGCCGTCCGGAGTGATGAAACCAAAACCTTTAGTGTCGTTGAACCACTTGACTGTACCAGTTGCCATTTCAGCTAATTCCTATCAGATTGAAATACTTGAGCTTTCACTCAATTAAGCGTGGGAATCAAAGATTACGAGATGACAAACTTACGTACTGAGAAGTGCGTTTGCAGCCTACAACTCTATCTCTTGAAAACCTACGCGCTCACTCTGCGCCTTTCAGTACAACAAGTCAAGGGATCTTGACAGCCGTCCTTGGACGCGAATAAACAGCATTGAGTATACGTCAGATTCAGAAAATCACACCCTTGTTCCCGATTTTTTTTAACCCCGCGCAAAGCCCCGTCCTCAGGGCGTTGCAGCCGCTCTGCGGTAGGGGTAAACATCAATCACCTGGCCTGCTTCGATCTGTGCCTGCAGGCTTTTCCAGTAGCTCGCCTCAAACAGGTCGCCATGCATGCCGGCGAACTGGCGGCGGTGACGAATATCGGCAAACAGAAACACCGGGAATTCCTCCGGGAAAACGTCGTTCGGCGCGACCGAGTACCAGGGCTCGGAGGCCATCTCCTGTTCCGGGTACAGGGCTTCTGGAATGACGCGGAAGTTAACTTCGGTCAGGTAGCTGATTTCGTCGTAGTCGTAGAACACCACGCGCCCGTGGCGGGTGACGCCAAAGTTTTTCAGCAGCATGTCGCCGGGGAAGATATTGGCCGCTGCCAGCTCCTTGATGGCCTTGCCGTAGTCGAGCAGGGCATCGTGCGTTTGTGTTTCGCTGGCATGCTCCAGATAGATGTTCAGCGGGGTCATGCGGCGCTCGGTCCAGCAGTGGCGAATCAGGATGCTGTCGCCTTCTTCTATTACTGTTGAGGGCGCTACCTCCAGTAGCTCGCGCAGGCATTCGGGGTCGAAGCGGTCACGGGGAAAGCGGAAGTCGGCAAATTCCTGGGTGTCGGCCATGCGTCCGACGCGGTCATGGCGTTTTACCAGGCGGTATTTTTCGATGACGGTTGCGCGGTCGATGTTCTTGGACGGCGCGAAGCGGTCCTTGATGATCTTGAACACGGTGTTGAAGCCGGGCAGGGTGAATACGCTCATCACCATGCCGCGCACGCCGGGTGCCATGATGAAACGATCATCGGAGTTGGCCAGGTGAGCAATCAGCGCACGGTAGAACTCTGATTTGCCCTGCTTGTAAAAACCGATGGCGGTGTACAGCTCGGCCAGGTGCTTGCCGGGAATCAACTGCTTGACGAAGCCGATCAGCTCGCTGGGTACCGCACACTCGACCATGAAGTAGGAGCGGGTGAAGGAAAAGATGATCGAGACTTCGGACTCGTCGGTGATCACGGTGTCGACGCTGATGCCCTGATGTTCGCGGTGGACCAGCGGCAGTACAAACGGCCACTGCTCATGCTGGCTGATCAGGCGCCCGACCAGATAGGCGCCCTTGTTGCGATAGAACACGCTCTGCACCATCTCGGCTGTCAGGCCGCGGTCCATCTGCGCCCAATCAGGCAAGCCCTGTTGCAGCTCGGTGACGATCATCTCGACATCGCGGGTCATGTCTTCCCAGGGCACATCAAAGCTGTAGTCGCTGAGAATCTGGTGGGCCAGGTCGTGCAGCGAGCCTTCGGAAATGAAACCGCGGGTCAGAGCGATGCGTGATGGGGGGCGGCTGACGGGCCGGGTGCTGTGCACGAACATGGTTTTATCGCTGATCTGATCGTGCTGGTGCAGGCTGCAGAAGATGGAGTTGAACCAGGTTTCCGCCAGCTCGTCGTCAAAGCGCTGATCAATCAGGTGGATATACGCCTCGCGTATCCCCGGCCAAGCGTCGACATCCAGCACCTGGGGCCCAACTGCGCTCTGGGCCAGGCTGTCGGCTGTTTCCTGCACCTGCTCTTCATAGGCGTTGATGCGCAGGGTGGACGCTTCCTGGATATCATTCCAGCGAGCTTGCTCGAAGCGTGCCCGGGCGCCGGAGGTAAGGTCGCGAAAGAGGCGGCGGTAGCGGTCGAAGCCTGACAGTATCTGCTGGGCTATCTGGTCTGCGGATTGGGGCATGGAGGGCCTGCGAGCTGAGGGGCTAAAGCTCGCAGCATAGCCAGTTGGCTACCTGCGCGGCAACACCGTCGCCTAGGGCGGCGGTGTTACGCGGTAGGCTGGCGCTTACTGAACGGTTTCCTGCTCGGTGAAAAGGTCGGTGAACAGCATCGAGGACAGATAGCGCTCGCCAGAGTCCGGCAGGATGACAACGATGGTCTTACCCTGCATGTTCGGCTCTTCGGCAACGCGTACGGCGGCGGCCATGGCTGCGCCGCAGGAGATGCCCACCAGAATGCCTTCTTCGCGCATCAGGCGCAGGGCCATGTCCTTGGCTTCTTCGTCGCTGACCTGCTCGACTCGGTCTACCTGACTGAGGTCCAGGTTGGCGGGGACAAAACCGGCGCCAATGCCCTGAATCTTGTGCGGGCTGGGTTTTACTTCATCGCCCTGCAGAGTCTGGGTGATAACGGGCGAGGAGCTGGGCTCCACGGCGATGGAGACAATCTGCTTGCCACAGGTTTGCTTGATGTAGCGCGATACCCCGGTGATGGTGCCGCCCGTGCCCACGCCGGCCACCAGCGCGTCAATGGCGCCGTCGGTGTCTTTCCAGATTTCCGGGCCGGTGGTTTTTTCGTGGATCGCCGGGTTGGCCGGGTTTTCAAACTGTTGCAGCAGGACATAGGTGTCCGGGTGCTGAGTAGTCAGCTCTTGGGCCTTCTCGATGGCACCTTTCATGCCCTTGGCGGGTTCGGTCAGAACCAGCTCGGCGCCGAGCGCCTTTAGCACCTTGCGGCGTTCCAGACTCATTGACGCGGGCATGGTCAGTACCAGCTTGTAGCCGCGGGCAGCGGCAACAAAGGCCAGGCCAATACCGGTGTTGCCGGAGGTTGGCTCGACGATGGTCATGCCCGGCTTGAGTCGGCCGCTGGCTTCGGCGTCCCAGATCATGCTGGCGCCAATACGGCATTTGACGGAGTAGGCTGGGTTGCGGCCCTCGATCTTGGCGAGAATGGTGACGCCCTTGGGGCCCAGTCGGTTGATGCGGACCAGCGGCGTATTGCCGATGGCCTGGGAGTTGTCTGCGTAGATCCGGCTCATGGTGGCGACTCCTTCGTAACGATGGCAGCAGGGTGGGCCAATCAGCCTATGCTGGGCGGGTATTAACGTCAATTGGCTGAACCATGCGCTGCCTTGCTGGTCCATTGCGCATGACACGTCGATCCAAGGTTGGTTGGTCCATTCTGGTTCTGCTGGCACTGCTGTTGCTGGCAGTGCATCTGCTGTTGCCGGTTTTTATCAAAGACATCATGAATCGCAAGATGGCCGATATGGGTGACTATCGTGGCCATGTGGACGATGTCGATATTGTGCTGTGGCGCGGCGCCTACCGGCTCAACCAGTTGAATATCGTCAAGGTAGACGGTGAGCAGCAGGTGCCTTTTGTGCGTTTGCCACGCACCGACATCAAGATGCGCCTGCGCCCGTTCTGGGAAAGCGGCAGTATCGTTGCTGAAGTAGACCTGTACTCCCCGCAGCTGAATTTTGTCGACGGCGACAGTGAGCAGCAAAAGCAGACGGGCGAGGGCATTGGTTGGCGTCAGGCGCTGCAGGAGCTGATTCCGGTGCGGCTGGACCGGGTGGAAATCTACGATGGCGAAGTGGCGTTCCGTAACTTTCACTCCGAGCCGCCGGTTAACTTGTACGTCAATCAATTGCACCTGACGGCGCACAATCTGACCAACGCCGAGCAGCGTGAAGGCGCGCGCGATGCAGACCTGGAGGGCGAAGGTTTGTTGCTTGCCCATGCCCCTGTGCAGTTTTCCTCGCGCTTCGACCCCTTGGGTGATTGGGAGAACGCCGACATGCGCCTGCGCATAACGGATGTCGAACTGCCGCGGCTGAATGACTTTGCCACTGCGTATGGGCGTTTTGATTTTAATGACGGCACCGGCGACCTTGTGATGGAGGCCGAGGTGCGCGACGGTCAGATGCAGGGGTATATCAAGCCGCTGGTGCGCGGTGCAGACATCTTTGATGTCCAGCAGGACTTGCGCAACCCGGACAAGAGCCTGATTCGCGGGCTGTGGGAGGCGGTTGTCGGCGGTGGACAGCAGCTGCTGCAGAATCAGCAGGCTGATCAGTTTGCCACCCGTGTCGATCTGGAGGGCTCCGTTCGTTCTCCTGATCTCAGCGCCTGGCAGGCGTTCTTCAATATTCTGCGCAATGCCTTTGTCGAGGCGTTTACCAGCCGCTTCGAACGGGTCGACCCCGACCAATAAGAGCAACTGCGTCTATCTCGTAGTGACTGATAGCCCGGCATCAGCCGGGCTTTGGTTCTGGCTGCCCGCGTTTACAGTGCAAACAGGCACAGGCTATAGTTTTCGATCTTTTTTCTGGTTCAACACGGCTTCGGCCCAAGGAATATCCGATGAAGTTCGAAGGTACTCAGTCTTACGTCGCTACCGACGACCTGAAACTGGCGGTTAACGCTGCCATCACACTGGAACGCCCGCTGCTGATCAAGGGTGAGCCGGGCACCGGTAAAACCATGCTGGCCGAACAACTTGCCGAGTCGCTGGGCGCCAAACTGATTACCTGGCACATCAAGTCCACCACCAAGGCTCACCAGGGGCTGTACGAGTACGACGCGGTCAGCCGTCTGCGTGACTCGCAGCTGGGTGTCGACAAGGTCCACGACGTTGCCAACTACATCAAAAAAGGCAAGCTGTGGGAGGCGTTCGAGTCTGAAGAGCGCGCCATCCTGCTGATCGACGAGATCGACAAGGCTGACATCGAGTTTCCGAATGACCTGCTGCAAGAACTCGACAAGATGGAGTTCTTCGTTTACGAGACCAACCAGACGATCAAGGCCAAGCAGCGCCCGATCATCATCATTACCTCGAACAACGAGAAAGAGCTGCCGGACGCCTTCCTGCGTCGCTGCTTCTTCCACTACATCGCGTTCCCTGATCGCGACACCATGAAGAAAATCGTGGACGTGCACTTCCCGAAAATCGAAAGCGCACTGCTGTCCGAAGCCATGGATATCTTCTTTGATGTCCGCAAGGTGCCGGGTCTCAAGAAAAAGCCCTCTACCTCCGAGCTGGTCGACTGGCTGAAACTGCTGATGGCCGATCAGATCCCTGAGGCCGTACTGCGTGACCGTGACCCGACCAAGGCCATCCCGCCGCTGTATGGCGCGCTGGTCAAGAACGAGCAGGACGTGCAGCTGCTGGAGCGTCTGGCGTTCATGACGCGTCGTCAGAATCGCTAACAGGTCGTTGAAACGCTAACCGCGTGGCGACTGCGGTTTTAATGTCAGGCCTGCTGTGCCGTAGCCTGACATTGGCCGCCCCGCCGACGTTTTCAACAACCTGCCAAGGGGGTGCCCGATGTTACTGGGCCTGTTCAATGAAATGCGTGCAGCCAAGGTGCCGGTATCGGTGCGCGAGCTGCTGGACCTGATCAACGCGCTGAAGCACCACGTGGTGTTCGCCGATATGGACGAGTTCTACTATCTGGCGCGCACGGTGATGGTCAAGGACGAACGCCACTTCGACAAGTTTGACCGTGCCTTTGGTGCCTATTTCAAGGGGCTGGAAAACCTTAACCAGCTGATAGAGGCGATGATTCCCGATGATTGGCTGCGCAAGGAGTTCGAGCGCATGCTGACAGAGGAAGAAAAGGCCAAGATCCAGACGCTCGGCGGGCTCGACAAGCTGATCGAGGAGTTCAAAAAACGCCTTGAAGAGCAGAAGGAGCGCCACGAGGGTGGCAACAAGTGGGTTGGCACCGGCGGTACCAGTCCGTTTGGCTCCGGTGGTTTCAATCCCGAGGGGATTCGCGTCGGCGAGGCCGGCAAGCGCCAGGGCAAGGCCGTCAAAGTGTGGGATCAGCGCGAGTACAAGAACCTGGATGACCAGGTTGAACTGGGTACGCGCAATATCAAGGTCGCGCTGCGTCGCCTGCGCAAGTTTGCGCGCCAGGGCGCGCACGATGAGCTGGATATCGACGGCACCATTGATCACACCGCCAAGGATGCCGGGCTGCTGAATATTCAGATGCGGCCGGAACGACGCAATGCGGTCAAGCTGTTGCTGTTGTTCGATATCGGTGGCTCGATGGACGCGCATATCAAGGTGTGTGAAGAGCTGTTCTCTGCCTGCCGTACCGAGTTCAAGCATCTGGAGTATTACTACTTCCATAACTGCATTTACGAGTCGGTGTGGAAGAACAACATGCGTCGCACCAGTGAGCGTACCTCGACTCTGGACCTGCTGCACAAGTACGGTCCGGACTACAAGGTGATCTTCGTGGGTGACGCTGCCATGGCGCCGTACGAGATTACCCAGCCCGGCGGCAGTGTCGAGCACTGGAACGAAGAGGCTGGCTACGTCTGGATGCAGCGCTTTATGGAGAAGTACAAGAAGCTCATCTGGATCAACCCGTATCCCAAGGATGCATGGGAGTACACCTCATCAACCAAGCTGATTCGTGAGCTGGTTGAAGACAAGATGTATCCCCTGACCCTGCAGGGTCTGGAAGACGGGATGAAGTACCTCAGCAAGTAGTATGTTTGTGCGCTCGGCCTCAGGCTCGCCTGGGGCCGAATGCCATCAGCGGTCCATACCTCGAGTCGCTGACCCGCCGCGCCGCAATGGTGCGGATGCTTGTTGTCTGTTGTGATTTCTCTACCGAATCTGCTTGGCGCTGTCGCTAACCACTACGGGTGATGGGCGCAGACGTCGGCCTGTGGTCAAGTGGCGAGAAACAACAATGGCAGGTTTCTCGTGCACCCCCATACCATGCCCCATAGCGTTGACGGCCGCTGGCTGCTGGCGCTGTACCTGATCATTCCGCTGTCACTGGTCGCGGTACTGGTAGACCTGCTGCTGTTCGACCGCCACTGGCAGCAGCAATGGCTGCCGGATGACCCCAACGACTGGGCTGTGTGGGCGCTGCTGTTCGGACTGCCGCATATTGTTGCCAGCGCCATTACGGTGGCCAAGCCAACCTATATTCGCCATTTCTGGCGCCGCCTGTTGCCGGCATTGCTGGTGTTTTGCGTGATCAGCCTGTTGGGGTTGCTTGGACCGCAACCGCTGAGCTATCAGGTGCTGTTCGTGTTCTTTGCCGCTTTTACGGTGTATCACGTGCTGTCGCAGCAGCTGGGTATTGGGCTGGTGCTGGCAGGGCGACGCCCGGATGCGCTGTTTCTGCGCTGGAAGTGGACGGCGATTGTCTGCGGCCTGGCTATTTATCTGAACGTATACGGCCAGCAGTTTCTTGGGCGGGTGCAGCTTGCAGGGGTAGATTTGTATCAACTGTTGGGTCTGGCGGGGGCGCTGCTGTGCGCGGGCCTGGTGCTGCTGACCCGGCAATTGGCGCGATTGACGGAAGGGCGACTGGGGCGTGCCTATCTGTGGGCCAATGCATTGCTGCTGCTATCTGCATTGGTGATCGACCGACTGGGCTATACGCTGTTTGTGATACTGATGCCGCGTCTGATCCATGACCTGACTGCGTACAGCGTCTACGTCACCCACGATCGCAACCGCAATCAGAGTGACCAGCCCGGGTGGCTCTACCGCTGGCTGCCACGGGCCCAGTGGGTGCCGCTGCTTTGGTTACCACTGTGTTCGGTGGCCATCGCCTGGCCGCTGAACAACCTGCAGCACTACTGGCCGGTGGCGGCGCTGGTGCTGGTGGTGTCCTTCATGCATTACTACTACGAGGGCTTTGTCTGGCGCGGCGATAGTCCGCTGCGCCGACATGTGCGCTTTAGCAAGCGCTGATTAATTCCACATGCCCTCTGGCGTTCAGATTGGGCCGCGTCCGGCTGGGCTGCACATCGCGCCTTGCATCTGCACGCAGAGCGTGTGGAATTAATCAGTGCTTCCGTTACTCGTTAAGCCTTTTTGACAAACTCTGATTTCAGCTTCATGGCACCGATACCGTCGATGCGGCAGTCGATGTCGTGATCGCCGTCGACCAGACGGATGTTCTTGACCTTGGTGCCAACCTTGACCACCAGAGAGGAGCCTTTGACCTTCAGGTCCTTGATGACGGTAACGCTGTCACCATCTTGCAGCGGGTTGCCGTTGGCGTCCTTGATGGTGTTGCTGTCGCTGTTGCTGTCCGCCTCGGACCATTCATGTGCGCATTCCGGGCACACAAACAGCAGCCCGTCCTGATAGGTGTAGGTGGATTGGCAGGCGGGGCAGTGGGGCAATTCGCTCATCATGAGGACCTTTTCTGGCTATGACCCTGCGTGCTGCAGGGTCTTTGGCGCGGCATGATGCCCCAAGCGTCCAGCCCTATGCAACCGACAGGGCTGGACGGGCTGCTTTATTCCTGCGGTTTGGCGACGATGCGGCGGTCATCGCTGCTGATCAGCAGCAGGTTGCCTTGCTCATCCAGATCAAAGCGCTGCAAGTGCTGCAGCAGGTCGAACATCTGTTGATCCTGCTGCATCAGTGGCTCCAGGCAGGCGCGCATGGTCGCTGCCACGGCCTTCACGCTGAGGCCTTCGCCAGTGAGCTGATAGCTGCTGGTGAACTGGTTGCACGCGCCTTTGCCGCCAAACAGGCCATCGGGGTTGAACTGCAGGCTGGCGGGGTGCTCGGTATCCACCGCATTCCCGTTGATGCTGACTACCTGCCAGGGGTGAGCGGTCAGCAGACTTTGTGCGGCACCGCCGCAGCCCTCCAGGCGGGTGTCGCCACTGTGTACGGTTACCCGGTAAGGGTGGGGCATGCCGGTCATGCTGTCGCGGCATAGTTGCGGTGTTACCTCGACACGCAGCTGGTTGCTTTGGTTGGTGGCGTCAAACTGGTAGGTCTGGCCATTCATGGTGGCGCTGGGTGTGGGGGTAAGCTGCGTCGCTGTCTCGCCCTGGCGGTTCAGTGCGATACGCTGGGTATCCATTTCAAGGGTCCAGCCAGGCTCGTTGCCGCTGGCCTGCAGCGGCAGCAGTGCACTGACGTCAACAATCTGCGCGTCATCGGCAACACGGCCGCTGACCTTGACCATGTTCAACAGGCCGAGGTTATTGACCGGCTGGCTGACATCAATGGGGTTGCTTGTGTCGGTGGTCCAGAGCAGGGCGCCTTCTGCGCTGCGAATTTGCGCCGAGACACTGTAGCGCATGCGTGCATCGAACATCCGCGGCTCGACGTCCAGCTCAAAGGGAACTGGCACCTGGGTGCCGATCAGGGTGATGGTCTGTTCGGCCAGCACTGCTGCAGGCGCGTCTGCGCGTGAAACGTCCGACAGCTTGACCTGGGCTACGCTGCCGGGCGGCAGGGCAATGCGTTCGCGGTAGCCAATAGAGCCGGTGACCAGACGCGTCTGCGGCATCACCTGTTCCTCCGGGAGTTTTGTTTCGTCGGTGGCGCTGGCGCTGCCAGGTTGGCTGCTGTTGTTGGCGCAGGCGCCAAGGGCGGCGCTCAGCACGATGGGGAGCAGCAGGTAACGGCTAGGGGCTTTGGGCATGGGGTTCCCTCCAGCAAGGTCGCCTGGGCGACATGGTCCATGGATCACTTGAGTGTAAACCAGTTTGCTCGGCGCGCCGGGCAAACTGGTGTGCTTGTGTCTACAGATTTTGATACCGGTTGATATCAAACAGACCAGCCTGAGTCGGATCAGTTTCCTCTACGTACTGGCGGAAGTCCGCCAAAATCTCCCAGAACTGAGGGTGGGTGCGGCGTACGCCCCAGCGATCCGCAACCTGTTCCAGCCCTTGGCTATCCTCGGCTGCCTGCAAGGCAGCGACAAAGTCGGGCAGGGCTTGCAGCTCGACGTTGAAGCTGAAGTTCGGATAGCTACCCAGGGTGCCTTCCATGATGGTCAGATCATCCCGCTCCGGCTGCAGTCGGTCTTCTTCGCCAAACATGAAGGCAACGTTGCTGTGGGCACGGTTGTGGACCAGGCTGTAGACCCAGCGCTGGTCGCCGTCGGTGACCCGCAGAAAACTGACTTCCGGCAGCAGCTTGATCACCGGCAGGCTGGCTCCTGTTGCGTGCGCCAGTGGCTGCAGCTGCGTTTGGATCTGTTGCTGCTCTGCGCTGAGGTCAGGCCGCTGGCAGTTGTTGTGTGTGCAGCGGTTCAGGGTGTCAGGCGTGCCGGCAACTGCTCCGGCGCGTTCACCCAGTTGGGCTGCAAACCGCTGCAGGACGCTCTGGTTAGTCTCCAGATCGGTTTTGCTGTAGGTCAGTGCCGTTGGCGTGGTGTGATCAAAGTCGGTGTAGGCGATGGCATCCTTGAGCTGCGCGTGCCCCTGATACCACTGGCTGTACAGTGCTTGACGCTGCTCGGCCGGCACGAAGCGCAGGAAGTTCTGTTCCGAGCCGTTGCGGATCAGGTCGAAGTACAGTCGGGTCTGCGCCTGATGCGACAGGCTGCCAAACACATTGAAGTTGACGACCAGCTCGTAATAGGTGCGCTCCAGCAGGGGGTAGTCCATCACCCAGATGGTGTCCGGCACGCGTCCCCAGAGCCCTTTGCGCACAGAGGCGCTGTCGTGATGACGGAAGATGGTCAGCAATGCGTCCTGGTTGTAGCCCTCTCCATCCCAGAGCTCATCGAGCGTGGCACCGCTCGGCTTGCGCTGGCTGTAGTGAGCGTGACGCTGCTGCAGGTATTCATTGCGTTTGCCACTGTATTTGAGCCAGGCGCTGCCCAGTGATAGCAGGTCACTGTCCTGACCGGGTAGCCCCAGCAGCGGAGTAACCTGGGCGCGGTAAACCGGGTCGTTGACGTAGGCTTCCTGCGCTGGGTCTTCAAAAATGGTCCAGAACTGGTCGCGGATCACATCGGTGGCTACCTGCCCACGGCAAACCGGCCCGCGAATAAAGGTGCGGACAAAATACTCCGCCGTGTCCAGCATGAACTCATAGCGTGCCTTGGACGCCCTTCTAAGTGTCAAGTGGATACTGTGCTTTGGTTGA
>CEQT01033678.1_pt1 | contig 74842 bp, 73 predicted proteins | sample 530951 | NCBI WGS metagenome assembly CEQT01 (sample SAMEA2621132, study PRJEB7988) | marine metagenome | biome: marine biome (ENVO:00000447); feature: surface water layer (ENVO:00002042); material: "saline water (ENVO:00002010), including plankton (ENVO:xxxxxxxx)" | depth 5 m
CGCGGTGGCCAGCAGCGGCAGGGCGACCGAGCTGCGCGCCTCGCTAGGCAGGCTGCAGCGGTGCGCCGAGTCGGTGAGGATGGGGCTTGCTGTGTTCATGGGGCTTCCGTGATCAGGCCGAGCTGGGTAATACCCGCCTGCTGCAGGGCCGCCATGGCGGCTACGACCACTCCGTAGCCGGCGGCCGCATCGGCGCGGATGAATACCTGCGTGTCCGGTTGCGTGCTGGTGACGGCGGAAAGCTCGCGGGTCAGGTCGTCCAGCGTGGCGGTACTGTGCTCGTAGCTATCGGTTTCAACGTTCTCGCCAAGGTTCCAGTGGTAACCACCGCTGGCTTCGACCGACACCGTCACGATTGAGGCGGGGTTGTCCGGCTCAAGCGCTTCGGCCGCAACCTTGGGCAGCTCGATCTGCACGCCTTGAGTCATCATCGGTGCGGTGACCATGAAGATCACCAGCAGCACCAGCATGACGTCGATGTAGGGCACCACGTTCATTTCAGCCTTGGGCTTGCGTTTGGTTCTGGTCGCTCGCATATCCATGGTGGTTACCCCGCGTGCTGGCTGTGCAGGCGACGATGGAGGATGGCGCTGAATTCATCAGCAAAGTTGTAGTAGTGCCCAAGCAGATTTTCGCTGCGGGTGCTGAAGCGGTTGTAGGCGATAACCGCTGGAATGGCGGCGAACAGGCCAATGGCGGTTGCAATCAGCGCCTCGGCGATGCCGGGCGCGACGGTGGCCAGTGTTGCCTGCTGGACCTGCGACAGGCCAATGAACGAATTCATGATGCCCCACACGGTGCCGAACAGGCCGATATAAGGACTGACGGAGCCGACAGTGGCCAGGAAGGGCAGGTGACGATCGAGTCGCTCCTCTTCCCGGGAGATTGCTACGCGCATGGCACGCTGCACGCCCTGCATCACCGCCTCAGGCTCGCCGTTACCGCGCTGGTTCAGCTGGGTGTACTCCTTGAAACCCGCGCGGAAGATTTGTTCGACACCGGGGGCGCTGCCTTCCAGGCGATACAGCTGGGCCAGTTCGGTACCTGACCAGAACTGATTTTCAAATTGCTTGAGTGCGTTTTGTGCCTGGGCGAACAGGCGCCCGCGCTGGGCGATCAGGAACCAGGTAGCCACGGATGCCAGCAGCAGCGTCAGCATCACTCCCTTGACCAGCAGGCTGGCTTCCATCACCAGACTCCAGATGCTGTGATCGGTTGCAGTCATATTTGCCTCTCTGCCGGCCCGATCGGGCCGGTCTTGTCATTTGGTTAAGCAGGAAGGTTCAGGGCAGTTGCAACAGCTCGGCGATGGCTTGCCAGGGCACCAGCTTGTAGTTCTGGTTGCCCTCGGGAAGGCGCTTGCGGCCGTCCTGTACCACCAGCAGGCCACCGGGCCAGGCGGCGCCAAAGTCGGCGGAGCTGACTTCAAGGCCATCGGTTTCGGATACGCCGTCGATGCCGCGCTCAGCATTCAGGCCGATGCGGAACGCGCCATGGGCGGTGTAGGGCGGCACGGCATCGAACACCACGTAGCTGTCGTTACCCTGGCTGGAAACGACCAGATACGGGCGGTCCTGGTGCTGGTAAACGGCCATGCCTTCCACGTCGTCGTGCAGCAGCTCGCTCAGACGGGCAACTTCGGTCAGTTCTGTGGACTGATCTTCTGCGGCCGACAGGGTCCAGATGCCGACGCCTTCCTCGCCGATAAACAGCTGCTGGCGGACATCGTCAGCCACGCAGCCTTCGGGCTGGGTCTCGGTCGTGAAGTGGCGAACAGCCTTGGCGGTAACTTGGCCGCTGCTGCCATCAAGCCGGTATTGAATGAAGCGTCCGTCCTTGTCGTTGGGGATGGCGTAGACAACACCCTCCGGGCTCTGCGCCATGCACAGACCATAGATGTCTGTCAGCTGGGTAGGCACGTCGCCCAGACCGGTTACCTGGCCGCTTGCCGGGTCAATGGCGAACAGTTCCAGGCTGTTGCGGTCGCGGTTGGAAGCAACGGCCAGATCAATTTGGCGCTCACCCAGGGTAAAGCCCTTGCGCAGATCGACGTTGTTGATGCGGCCGACCGGCAGATATTGCAGCTCTCGGCCCTGCAGGTCGTACACGCCCAGACCGCCACGTTTGTCTGTTCCCAGTACTCGGGCCCGCTCAGGGACGCTCGGGTGTGCCCAGATCGCCGGGTCGTCGGCGGCGTCGCCGCCATGGGGCACAGGCTCTGTTTGCGCCAGGGCAACCACCTCGGGCAGCGGGGCTTCACCGGCAAGGTAGGTTGCGCCGTTCAATTCGGTGAGTAGCTGGGCGCCGCTGTCGTCGGTTATCAACAACTGCAGTGTGTCGTCCTTGGTCCGTGCCGACAGTTGCTCGGGTTTGCTGCCCTCGGTCAGTTGCCAGCTGTCGTGTTGCCACTGCTCGTTCTGCCAGCGATAGCGGTGCAGGCTGTTGCTGCCGGTGTCCAGTGCAAGCAGCCCGTCTGGGCTGGCAGCAAGCCCCTCCGGCCCTTCGGGCAGTGCACCCCAGGGCTGGATCAGGTCGACGATACGGCGGGTGCTGTCCGTTTCGGGGTGGGCGGCGTACTGCCAGATGCCGATCTCTTCTTCGCTGATGAATAGAGCGTCCAGCGCGGTATTCACCGCGCACCCCTTGGCGCCTACCGGCAAGTGCAGATTGCGCACCAGGCGCGACGGAGCCCCCTGCTCGCCGATCAACCATTGCTGCCCCAGGCCTTCCTCGCCGACCAGAAACAGGTAGTTGTGCTCACTCTGGTCCCGGTAGAAGCACAGGTCCTCCAGCGGGTAGCCGGTGCTGGGCAGGTATTCCGGTGCAGAGGCAGCGCCGGCGGCGTTCCAGCGCAGAATGACGGGTTGGTCCCGCTGCAGATCATGGCTGGCCGCAAGCAGGCCAGTGGTGCCTGGCTGCACGGCGAGGGTGTCGTAGTAGCCGGGCAGGGCGGCGGCTACCGGGCTTTCGTTGCTGTCGAGCAGTTGAATGCCCTGGGCGTTGATCACCAGACTGCCTGCCTGCTCGCCGGTGATCAGGCGCTGGGCACTGATGCCGCTGGCGCTGCGCACCTGCAGGGCCAGGTCGCTCTGGGTGGCAGGTGCGGCTGCTTGCGACCGCGGCTGCTGGCTGTTGGTTTGTTCGTTACAGGCAGCCAGCAGCAGTGCGCTGCCGACCACCGCGATAATGGATGTTACTGGACGCATTGGAGTTCTCGTTTATGTCTCGGGTAGCGGCGGGCGTGACTGCCCGCCGCAGTCGCTCAGAAGTGGGTCAGGGTCAGGCCGACTTTGTAGGTTGGGCCGTATTCTTCGTACTGAGCGTTGTATTTCCGGTCGCCGGTGTAGACGTAGTAGCTCTCGTCGGTGATGTTCTGGGCCGCCATGAAGAGCTGCAGGTTGTCAGTCAGGAAGTAGCTGGCCGACAGGTCGACGAACAGCTGGTCGTCAACGCGGTAGTCGTAGCGTTTATCGAGCACGTCGCCGACCTCGTCGAGGTAGTCCGATTTGTAGTTGGCAGACACGCGCAGGCTGAGCTTGTCGTTTTCCCAGCCCAGGGTCAGGTTGCCGGTAAGATCCGATTGGCCCGGCAGGTCGATGCTGCGTGATTGCATGCGGCCGGTGTCGGGATTGTATTGCTCGATGTCGGCATCGGAGCGGCTGAGGGTGGTGTTGGCGTTAACCAGCAGACCGTTCCAGGGAGCGGGTAGCCAGCTGAATTTTTGTGCATAGGCCAGCTCAAGTCCGTAGACCGTGGCGCTGTCGCCATTGACGTAGCTCATAGCCTCGTCAAAGGTCGCGTAGTCGCCCGTGCCGGCCAGGTCGGCGTCGTAGACGAAGTTCTCGATATCCTTATAGAAAACAAAGGCCGAGACGGCGCCGGCGCGGCCCATGTAGTGCTCGATACCCAGGTCCAGATTGCTCGACTCCAGTGGTTTAAGGTTGGGGTTACCAAACTCGGCTTCATTACCGTCAACCACAAAGCCTGGGAAAAGCTGGCCGAAAGTGGGGCGCACCACGCTGTTGGTCCAGCTGGCACGCAGCTGGCTGTTGGCGCCAAGCTGGTAGATGGCGTGCAGTCCGGGCAGCCAGTGGTGATAGCTGTTGCGGGTGTCAACGCTTTCGAATACGCCCTCGTTCAGGCCGGTGCCCTCGGTTTTCAGGCGTGTGCCTTCGTAGCGCAGGCCGGCGATGATGCGCAGGTCGTCAATATCGACCGTGTTCATCAGGTAGGCGGCGTTGATGTTCTCCTGGATGGTGAAGTCGTTGATGCGCGATTCTTCATCATCATAGAAATCGGCCGGATTGAGACCGCTTAGCAGACGCTCCAGCGCGCTGGCGGAGATTTTCGGACCAAGACGGGTGGTGCCGCTGACAAATTGCTCAAGGCTGAGCTGGTCGTCGGTGAATCCGTAGCTGTCAAAGTCCTCGTAGGCCCAGACATCAAGGTTATTGTCCTTTTCGCGGGTGCTGAATTTGGCGCCAAACTGCAGCTGCGAGGGCAGGTCTGCCATGAACCAGTCGCGGGTCAGATCGACACGGATATTTTGCTCGGTGTCGGTCGTCAGCCCTTGCTCGCGTTCAATCTCGGCCAGGCTGAAGTTGGCGGGATCGTAGAACGCGTCATCAATGCTCAGATTGGGTTGCTTGCTGTCGTTGTAGCCAGCGTTGAGAAAGTCGTCGTTGCCCTCGAAGACCGCGCCGGGCGTGTGCAGCGGGCTATCTTCTTCGGCCTCGCTATAACCGTATTGTGCGGCGACTTTCCAGTCGCCCAATTGGCGCTCGCCGCCAATAACCAGGCTTTTGATCTCCTGGGTCTCTTCGCGATCTTTGATTTCGCGTGCGCCTTCGGCATCACCGCGCTCACCTGCCAGCTGAGCGTCGGTAAACTCAATCACGTTGGCATGACGGGTTTCGCTGTCCTTGAAGCGGCTGTACAGGGTGCGCAGGTAGAGCTCGGTGTCGTCGTCCGGGCGGTAGTCAACGTTGAAGCCAATGCCTGCGCGCTCGCGGCTGATGTCGTAGCGGCGTTCTTCCAGCTCTTCAAGGCGAGCGCCGGCCGGGTCGTCAAAATCCCAGGCGCCGCCGGTTTCAACGTTGTCGGAGCCGAAACTGCGATCTGCCCAGCTCAGCGCGGTAGCGATCGCCAGGTTGTCGACACCATCGCCGACGCTGAACCGGTTGCTGAACGCGCCAGACACCTCTGGGCTGGTGTCGCCGGTGTTGTCGTCGTAGCTGGCTTCGGTAGACAGGCTGTAGAACAGGCCGTCGTGATCGAAGCCGGACAGGCTCTCGACTTCGATGGTGCCGCCCAGGGAGTTGGCATCCATGTCTGGCGTCAGGGTCTTGACCACCGAGAGCGACTGGATCAGTTCGCTGGGCAGCACATCCATCGCCACGGCACGGCGGTCGCTCTCTGGCGCCGGGACCAAGGTTCCGTTGATGGTCACGCTGTTGAGATCTGCGCCCAGGCCGCGAACGCGGACGAAACGGCCTTCGCCCTGATCGCGCTCGACCGAGATGCCCGGTACGCGCTGCAACGCTTCGGCGGCGTTTTCGTCGGGCAGTTGGCCAATGGCGTCGGCGTGCACCACGCTCTCGGTGTTGTTGGACAGGCGCTGTTCTTCAAGCGCCTGTTCCATCTGGGCGGCTTGGCCGATGATGGTCATGACTTCGGTTGTGGCCTGCGCCCAGCTGGCGGAGCTGCCGGCGATGGCAAGGGTCAGCGTGCTGATGCGAAAGCCTGCGTGCAGACGTGAATGGCGGGCAGACATGGGGTTCCTCTCCTGGCGAAATGGGTTTCGTGTCCCGTTTGGGAGGGGAACTTAGGCAGGGCAGATGGCGTTTCTGTGACAGTGTTTCGGCGGGCGAGGTAAAACCGCGTCAAATCAGCGGGTTTGGCGGCCTGGCTGAGCTTAATTGACCTTCTTGGCCTGTCTGCAAGCCTAGTAACAGAGCGCTCTCGGCCCGTTTTTCCGGCTTTTTTCAGTGCTTGGGCAAAGTCGCTTGAGCCAATTTGACCCGCGGCGCTGACATCGAACCGTCATATTGCTCTGGTCTGCTTGCGCCATTGCCCACGCGCGAGGTCCCGATGAGTTCAATGTTCTTCCTTCACCGCATCAAATGGCTCGGCCTGCTGTTGCTTGCCAACGCGGGGATGGTCCTCTATCTGAGCCTGGGGGAGATAAAGCCGACCGCCATATGGGACTGGAGCGATATCGCCGGTGAGGGTGGCTCGGCGCTTCTGGTGCTGCTGTGGACAGCGCTGATGTTGAAGAGTCGCCCCGCCGGGCGGGTGACCAACCTGCTGTTTGTCGGGCTGGCGTGTCTGTTTCTGTCGCTGTGGATGGACACGCTGGATGAATTCGTCGCGCTGCCTGAGGCGTGGGTTTGGGACCACTGGCTTGAGTCCGCGCCCATGCCCATTGGCTTCGTGCTGCTGACTATCGGCATCTATCACTGGCACCGTGAACAGTTGGCCATCAATGCGCAGATGGTTAACCGGGAACGGCATTTTCGGGAGCATCGGCACTTCGACAAGGTGACGCCACTGGCCGATGCCGGATATCTGCGCAGCCAGTTGGCCCAGGCCTTGCCGCGATCAGTGGCCGCTCAGGAGCCATTGTCGATGCTCACCATTGATCTGGACGACTTCAATCGGGTTAACGCTCGCTATGGTCACCAGGAGGGCGATCGGGTGCTGCAACTGGTCTGTCAGCTGCTGCTGATGAGCCTGCGCCGGCATGATCTGTTGTGCCGACTGGCGGGAGACCGCTTTGCGGTGGTGCTGCCCAATACGTTGGAAGAGCAAGCCCAGACCATGGCCCGCGAATTAAGCCAGTCGATTGCCCATCTGGCCTGCAGAAGCGCACAGCAGGGCGAGCGTATCGTGTTGAGCGCCACGGTTGTGGCGGTCATGGCACGACAGGACGATGCAGAATCACTGCTGCAACGCAGCAACCTTGCCATGGCGCACGCCAAGCAGGCGTTGCTGTTGAAGAGAGCCTGACGGCATGACGGACTGGTTTGATGCCGATACAAGGGTAATTAGCGCGGGTTATCAGCCGGCCTGTCTGATAGATCTGGCGCTTTGTCGTGGTCTGGACAGCCACCGACTCATGCGAGGCAGCGGGCTGTTCTACGAAGACCTGCTGTTGCCGGATGCGGTGATCAGCGCGCGGCAGTATCTGAAGTTGGTCGATAACGCCCGCCAACTGCTGGGCGCTGACGACAGCAGCTTTTTGCTGGGCCAACGCCTATTGCCGGGGCACTTCGGCCCATGCAGCAATTTGCTGTTGCATGCCGACTCCGGTTTGCAGGCCCTACAGGACCTTGTGCAGTTCCGCGCGATACTGTGTCCCCTGCTGTCCCCAAGATTGGTATTGGACGAACATCACGCCTATCTCTACTGGGTGGATGCGGTCGGGCTGGGGCGAAATCGGCAGTTTCTGTTTGAGGCCAGCATGACAGCGGTTACCGCGCTGCTGCGTACCTTGATGGGCGCCAGCTTGCCCTGGGAATACCGCCTGGCGTGGGGTGAGCCAAGGCACGTGGAACAGTACTGGGTGCACTTGGGCGAGCGCCTGCGCTTTGATGCGCCGGTCACCTGCATGCGCTTGCCGCGTGAGCTGCTGGTTGCTGCGCCGCAGTCGGCCTCGCCGATGCTCGCGCGTATCGCCCGGCAGCAGGCCGAGCTGGCGCTGGCGGCTATGCCAGGGCAGGGGACCTTGTCAGAAGTGGTGTTCGCAGCGCTCTATCAGCAGATTCGCAAGCGGGTGGGGCTGGAGCAGTTGGCCGAGCAGCTGGGCATGAGCCCGGCTACCTTCAAGCGTCGCTTGCAGCGCGATGGCGCGGGGTTTCAGGAGTTGCTGGATCGGGCCCACACCCAGCTGGCGATGGAGCTGTATCAGGGGCGTGGCTACAGCCACGAACAAGTGGCTGCCAGCCTGCAGATCAGTGATCGCACCAATTTTCGACGCTTGCTGAAACGGCTGACCGGGAAGTCACCGGACAGCCTCAGGGTCTGGTTGGAAAGCTGATCTATTTCAATCGCTTGCCGCTGTTACTTCAAGCGGCGCTCAATGCCCATTTGCATCAGAATCTTGGCCGAAATCTCTTCGACAGAGAAATGCGTCGAGTTGATGTAGGGGATGTTCTCCTTGCGGAACAGGTTCTCCACCTCGCGCACCTCAAACTCGCACTGGGCAAAGCTTGAATATCGGCTATTGGGCCGGCGCTCGTTGCGAATGCCCTGCAGACGATCAGGGTCGATAGTCAGGCCAAACAGCTTGTGCTTGTGCTCCTTCAGCGCCTTGGGCAGCTGCAGGCGCTCCATGTCGTCTTCGGTCAGCGGATAGTTGGCGGCACGAATGCCGTATTGCAGGGCCATGTACAGGCAGCTGGGCGTCTTGCCGCAGCGCGATACGCCGACCAGGATGATGTCCGCCTGGGCGTAATGGTGGGTGCGGGCACCATCGTCGTTGTCCATGGCGTAGTGCACCGCGTCGATCCGATCCTTGTAGTGCGTGTTGTGCTGAATCGAGTGGGTCTTGCCGACCGAGTAGGACGAGCCATCACCCAGTTCCTGCTCCAGCGGGGCCAGGAAGGTCGAGAAGATATCGATCATGTAGCCCTGAGACTTGGCCAGCTCGCGGCGAATCTCATCATTGACGACGGTATCGAAAATGATCGGCCGCGCCGCATCTTTCTCGGCAGCGGCATTGATTTGTTGTACCATGTCACGCGCTTTTTCCACGGTATCCACGTAGGGACGCAGCAACTTGCTGAACTGGATGTTCTCGAATTGCGCCAGCAGGCTCTGGCCAAGCGTCTCGGCAGTGATGCCAGTACCATCAGAAATGAAAAAAGCAGTGCGTTTCATTTACGAAGCCTTAATATGTCGTCTCTCGTAGACAGGATGACCCGGACCTATGGCCTGCGTGTCTCCTCGGTGAACGGCATTGTGGCGCATTTGCAGCAGGCAGGCCAGTATGCCGCTGCCGCCAGATTTATTAATTGATTGACGGAGAGATCACCTTGTTAGAGTACGTAGTGTCCTTCGAGCAGCTGGGTGTTGACGACGTCGAGCGTGTAGGCGGCAAGAACGCCTCGCTTGGTGAAATGATCAGCAACCTGGCCAACGCCGGCGTATCGGTTCCCGGTGGCTTTGCAACCACTGCACAGGCCTATCGGGAATTTCTCGAGCAAAGTGGTCTGAACGACCGCATCAATGCTGCGCTGGACAAACTCGACGTCGATGACGTCAATGCCCTGGCTCAGACCGGCGCCCAAATTCGCCAGTGGGTGATGGATGCCGAGTTCCCGCCGGCGCTGGACAAGGCTATTCGCGAAGCCTTTGATACCCTCTCTGAGGGCAACCCCGAATTGGCGGTAGCCGTGCGCTCTTCTGCTACTGCAGAAGACCTGCCGGACGCCTCCTTTGCCGGCCAGCAAGAGACCTTCCTGAACATTCGCGGCGTGGACAACGTGATCTACGCAGCCAAGGAAGTCTTCGCATCTCTGTTTAACGACCGTGCCATCGCCTACCGAGTGCACCAGGGCTTTGATCACAAACTGGTCGCCCTGTCTGCCGGTGTGCAGCGCATGGTGCGCTCCGAAACCGGTACCGCCGGCGTCATGTTTACCCTGGACACCGAGTCGGGCTTCCGCGATGTGGTTTTCATCACCGGCGCCTACGGCCTGGGTGAGACCGTGGTACAGGGCGCGGTCAACCCTGACGAATTCTATGTGCACAAGCCCACGCTCGCCGCTGATCGTCCGTCGATCCTGCGCCGCAACCTGGGCAGCAAGGCGATCAAGATGGTCTACGGCGATGAAGCCAAGGCTGGTCGCTCGGTCAAGACTGTCGACGTTGATCTGGCTGATCGCAGCCGCTTCTGCCTGAGCGAAGAAGAAGTCGTCAGCCTGGCCAAGCAGGCGGTGATCATCGAGCAGCACTACGGTCGTCCGATGGATATCGAGTGGGCCAAAGACGGTGACAGCGGCAAGTTGTACATCGTACAGGCTCGTCCGGAAACCGTTAAAAGCCGCAGCAGCGCCAACGTCATGGAGCGTTACCTGCTGAAAGAGAAGGGCACTGTTCTGGTTGAAGGTCGTGCCATTGGTCAGCGCATTGGCGCCGGCCGCGTGCGTATCGTCAACGACGTTGCCGAGATGGACAAGGTTCAGCCGGGCGATGTTCTGGTCTCTGACATGACTGATCCTGACTGGGAGCCGGTGATGAAGCGCGCCAGCGCCATCGTCACCAACCGTGGCGGCCGTACCTGCCACGCGGCGATTATTGCCCGCGAGCTGGGCATCCCGGCCGTGGTTGGTTGCGGTAACGCTACCAGCGAGCTGAAAGACGGTCAGGAAGTGACTGTGTCCTGTGCCGAAGGTGACACCGGCCTGATCTACTCCGGTCAGCTGTCCTTCGACGTCAAGACCAACAGCGTCGACGCCATGCCGGAGCTGCCGTTCAAGATCATGATGAACGTGGGCAACCCGGATCGCGCGTTCGACTTTGCCAACCTGCCCAACGAAGGTGTTGGTCTGGCGCGTCTGGAGTTCATCATCAACCGTATGATCGGCGTGCACCCCAAGGCACTGCTGAACTTCGACAGCCTGCCGCCGGACGTCAAGGATAACGTTCAGAAACGCATCGCTGGTTACAGCGCGCCGGTCGACTTCTATGTCGACAAGCTGGTTGAGGGTATCAGCACCCTGGCCGCCGCGTTCTGGCCGAAGAAGGTCATCGTGCGGATGTCTGACTTCAAGTCCAACGAATACGCCAACCTGATCGGCGGCAAGCTGTACGAGCCGGAAGAAGAGAACCCGATGCTGGGCTTCCGCGGTGCATCGCGCTACATCAGCGACTCTTTCCGCGACTGTTTCGAGCTGGAATGCCGCGCGATGAAGCGCGTGCGCGACGAAATGGGCCTGACCAACGTTGAGATCATGATCCCGTTTGTGCGTACCGTTGGCGAAGCCAAGCAGGTTGTTGAGCTGCTAGGTGAGAACGGTCTGAAGCGCGGTGAAAATGGCCTGCGCCTGATCATGATGTGCGAGCTGCCCGCCAACGCGCTGCTGGCCGAAGAGTTCCTGGAACACTTTGACGGCTTTTCCATCGGCTCCAACGACCTGACTCAGCTGACGCTGGGTCTGGACCGTGACTCCGGCATCATCGCCCACCTGTTCGATGAGCGTAACGCTGCTGTCAAGAAGCTGCTGAGCAATGCCATCGCGGCCTGCCGCGCTGCCAACAAGTACATCGGCATTTGCGGTCAGGGCCCTTCGGATCATCCGGACCTGGCACGCTGGCTGATGGAGCAGGGCATTGAAAGCGTATCCCTGAACCCTGATTCGGTCATGGACACTTGGTTCTTCCTCGCCGAGAATGGCAAGTAAGCCGGTTTACCTTCACGTTCAAGGAGAATGCCATGCATTACGTAACGCCTGATCTGTGTGACGCCTATCCCGACGTTGCTGTCGTTGAGCCGATGTTCAGCAACTTTGGTGGTCACGACTCCTTTGGTGGTCAGATCGTCACCGTGAAGTGTCACGAGGACAACTCCATCGTCAAGGAGCAGGTCGATCAGGACGGCACGGGCAAAGTCATGGTCGTTGATGGCGGCGGCTCCCTGCGTCGCGCCCTGCTGGGCGACATGCTGGCCGAGAAGGCTGCCAAGAACGGCTGGGAAGGCATCATCGTTTACGGCTGCGTTCGTGACGTGGATGTGCTGGCCCAGACTGCGTTGGGTATCCAGGCGCTGGCCAGTCACCCGATGAAAACCGACAAGCGCGGTATCGGTGACCTTAACGTTGTGGTGACCTTTGGCGGCGTGACCTTCCGCCCGGGTGAGTACGTCTATGCCGATAACAACGGCATTATTGTTTCACCCACGGCGCTCAGCATGCCCGAGTAAAGGTCTGCTGGCACCAGTTGGCGAGGGGGAGAGTAGCAATACCTCCCCCTTGCTGCGTTATAGCTGGTGTTCAAGTGCTGCCAACCCGCCCGGAGACCGCTATGTCAGACGACGATTCCCTGGAGCGCGCACTGCGCGCCATGCTGCAAGACGATACGGACAATCACGCTGGACGCAGTGATGACCAGCGCCTGGATAGCGTATTGCACCGAGCGCATTTGCACGGCGCTGCCGGCGACCTGCTGGGGTTGTTCAGTCGCTGGGGCTGGGTGCTGTCTGAGGGCGGTGCGCGTGGCCTCAAGCACGCGCGCCCGACGCGGCGTGATGCCGTTAATTCCAAATCGCCTGAGCTCTAACGAGCGGTTCACCTGTCAAATCTGGAGAGTTCTGCCATGGAGTTCGACGTCTGGAGCCAAAGCTTCGTTGCTGCCATGACCACCCTGTGGAGCAAGGTAGCGTCTTTTATTCCTGACCTGATTGCTGCGCTGGTCATCATTGTTCTGGGCCTGATCGTGGCCAAGATAGCGGATGCGGTGCTTGGTAAGGGCCTTGCCAAGCTGGGGCTCGACCGCCTGATGAGCGGCACGGGTGTCAACAAGATGCTCGCGCGCATCGGCATCAACATGTCGGTCTCGGCCATCACGGGCAAGGTGGCCTACTGGTTCATCCTCTTGACCTTTGTGGTGTCCGCGTCTGAGTCGCTGGGCCTGGCCCGGGTCTCGTCTACGCTGGACGCCATCACTCTGTACCTGCCCAAGGTGGTCGGGGCTGCGTTGATTCTGCTCGGCGGTCTGCTGCTGTCGCACCTGGCAAACGGGGTTGTACGTGGTACGGCCGAGAGCGTCGGCGTTGAGTATGCCAATGGCATTGGCCGTTTTGTACAGGGCTTGCTGGTCATCATTACTGTCTCGCTGGCTATCGGGCAGCTGCAGATCGAAACCGCGCTGCTGAATATGGTCATCGCCATCGTGCTGATTACCTTTGGCATGGCGGCAGCTCTGGCGCTGGGTCTTGGCAGTCGCGACCTGGTTGCACAGATTATTGCCGGCATCTATGTGCGCGAGCTGTACCAGCCGGGCGATGATATTGCGGTGGGTGACGTCGAGGGCGTGATAGAGGAAATCGGCACTGTCAAAACCCAGATTCTGAACGCTGACGGGCAACTAATCTCAGTCGCTAACCGTGAGCTGATCGAGCAACGGGTGCGGCGCTGAGCGCCGGTTCCGCCGATAACGGAAGATGTTGGTACCTTGACCACGCAGAGCCGAACAGCGCGCCGCTATAACCCAGCCGATCTTGATGATGACGCGCTGGTTCTCAAGGCAAAAAGTGAACTAATTCACACCACAACTGCCTATGAGGAGCTGATGCGGCGATATCAGCGAACTTTGTTTAACGTCTGTGTTCGTTATTTAGGTAACGAGCGCGACGCAGACGATGTTTGCCAGGAAGTAATGCTTAAAGTGTTGCACGGCCTCAAGCAGTTTGAGGGTAAGGCCAAATTTAAAACGTGGCTTTATAGCATCACTTACAACGAGTGCATTACCCAGTACCGCAAGGACAAGCGAAAGCGTCGGCTGATGGATGCGCTCAGTCTCGATCCTCAGGAAGAGGGCGAGGAGCAGGAAGCGAGCACGTCCGAGGGATCGGAAGGATTGAGTCGTTTGCTGGCTCACGTCAATCCGATCGACAGGGAAATTCTGGTGTTGCGGTTTGTCGCGGAATTGGAGTTCCAGGAAATCGCCGACATCATGCACATGGGCTTGAGCGCAACAAAGATGCGTTACAAGCGTGCGTTGGAAAAGTTGCGAAACCAGATTGACAGTCCTTTCATATAAGGCTTGTATAGTTTTTAGCGATATTCAGCTATACTGTGTCGGAGTTTTGCGAAAGCTAAAACGTCTTAATGGATTTGATGGGGATTCAAAGATGAAATTGAAAAACACTGTGGGTCTCGTTGTTGGTGCCGCGGTTGCTGCCTCCAGCATGTCTGTGCTGGCCCAGGGTAAAGCCGGCTCTGTTGAAGTGGAAGCCTTTGCGGATCGCTACTTCACCGACAGCATGTACGACATGAACGACGGCACCCTGGTTGGTGGCAGCATCGGTTACTTCGTCAACGACGATGTCCTGCTGAGCATCGGCCTGGGTAAGTACAAGAACCTGGAGCACGAGCCGACTGACACTGACGTCGACGGCAAGCTGGCTCAGGTTGAAGCTGTTTACCACTTCGGCGCTGGCAACGTTCGTCCGTACGTTTCCGCAGGCCTGGCTCACCAAGAGCTCGAGCCGGACGGAACTACCATCGAAGACCGCACCACTATGGCCATGGCTGGCGTGGGCATCAAAAACTACCTGAACGACAACTTCTTCGTGAAGGCTGGTGTTGATGCGCTGTACGGTTTTGACCACGGTAACACCGAGTGGCAGGCAGGCGTAGGCCTGGGTATCAACTTCGGCTCCAAGTCTGAGCCGGTTGCTGAGCCCGCTCCGCCGGCACCCGCCCCGGCTCCTGCTCCGGAACCCGCTCCGGAAATGCAGTCGGTCCGCGTTGAGCTGGACGTGCTGTTCGATTTCGACAAAGACACCATCCGTCCTGAGTTCCGCCAAGACATCCAGAGCCTGGCTGAGTTCATGAAGACCTACCCGTCGGTTACTACTACCGTTGAAGGTCACACTGACTCCGTTGGTAGCGATTCCTACAACCAGAACCTGTCCGAGCGTCGTGCCAATGCGGTACGTGAAGCTCTGATCAGCGAAGGTGTAGACGGATCCCGTGTTAGCTCCGCCGGTTACGGTGAAGCTCGCCCGATTGCTGACAACGCTACCGATGAAGGCCGCGCGATGAACCGTCGCGTAGAAGCTGAAGTCGAAGCGCAGGTTGAAGTGAAGTAACACTTCTCCCAAGCAGAAAAAACCCGGCCATTGGCCGGGTTTTTTTGTGTTCGGAAAACGCGCTGTTAATTGTCAGCGTTGTCTTCAGGTTCGACCGAGTTGACGCCGGGAAAGCGCAGGCGAAAGTCTTCGGGCATGGGGCGAACCTTGCCGGTAGCAAAATGGAAGAACACGAAGCCGGACTTGGCCAGCGCCACCAGCTCGCCATTGCTGGCCTTGCTGATGCGGAAGATGATGTCACCGCCGTACTTGTTCAGATCCATCAGGCCGACTTCAAAGATCAGAGCGTCGCGGGCAAATGCTTCGCGCAGGTAGGTCGTGGCCAGATCGGTCACGATGATGCCGACGCCTTTCTCGCTGACTTCCTCGATACCGAACTGGTACAGAAAGCGTGCACGTGCCTCGGAGATCATTGAGATCATCGAGTCGTTTGCCAGGTGGTTCGCCGAGTTGATGTCGGTAATGCGCACCGTGAGCTGGGTGGTGAAATAAAACTGGTTCTCGGGAAAGTCGAGTTGCAGGCGTGCCATAACTGAATAATGCCTTGTTGCGTGAACCGGGGTAGGGCAGAAGTGCTGCGCATTCTACCTGAGCAGTTTGATGCTTTACAGAAAAAAGGGGCTGCCAGTGGCAGCCCCTTCTTCACACCTGAGCCTTGCGGCTCTGAATCAGTGGCTATTAGCCGAACTGGTTCATGGTGTTGTCTTTACCGCTAGCTTTCAGAGCAGCTTCGCCAGCGAAGTACTCTTTATGGTTGTCGCCGATGTCGGAGCCAGCCATGTTCTGGTGCTTGACGCAGGCGATACCCTGGCGCAGTTCTTGACGCTGAACGCCTTTCACGTAAGCCAGCATGCCTTGCTCTGCGAAGTAACCTTTTGCCAGGTTGTCGGTAGACAGTGCGGCAGTGTGGTAAGTCGGCAGAGTGATCAGGTGGTGGAAGATGCCAGCGTGAGCCGAACCATCGCGTTGGAAGGTGCGGATGCGCTCGTCAGCTTCGGCAGCCAGTTCGCTCTCGTCGTAATCAACGCTCATCAGGTTGGCACGATCGTAGGCAGAAACGTCTTTGCCGGCTTCAGTCCATGCATCGAACACTTGCTGACGGAAGTTCAGGGTCCAGTTGAAGGACGGGCTGTTGTTGTAAACCAGCTTGGCGTTCGGGATGACTTCGCGTACGCGGTCAACCATGCCCTTGATCTGGCCAACGTGCGGCTTCTCGGTTTCGATCCACAGCATGTCTGCGCCGTTCTGCAGGGAAGTGATGCAGTCCAGTACGCAGCGGTCTTCACCAGTGCCCTTGCGGAACTGGAACAGGTTGGACGGCAGACGCTTCGGACGCAGCAGCTTGCCGTCGCGCTTGATAACAACGTCGCCGTTGCCCAGTTCGGCATCGGAGATTTCGTCGCAATCCAGGAAGCTGTTGTACAGGTCGCCCAGGTCGCCCGGCTCAGCGGTAACAGCGATCTGCTTGGTCAGGCCAGCGCCCAGGGAGTCGGTACGAGCAACGATCACGCCGTTGTCGATGCCCAGCTCGAGGAACGCGTAGCGAACAGCGTTGATCTTGGCCAGGAAGTCAGCGTGCGGAACGGTAACTTTACCGTCTTGGTGGCCGCACTGCTTCTCGTCGGAAACCTGGTTTTCGATCTGGATGCAGCAAGCACCGGCTTCGATCATTTTCTTGGCCAGCAGGTAGGTCGCTTCAGCGTTACCGAAACCAGCGTCGATGTCAGCGATGATCGGCACAACGTGAGTTTCGTAGTTGTCGATCTGGTTCTGGATGTCAGCAGCCTTGGCTTGGTCGCCAGCTTCGCGTGCAGCGTCCAGAGCGGTGAACAGCAGGTCCAGTTCGCGAGCGTCAGCCTGGCGCAGGAAGGTGTACAGCTCTTCGATCAGAGCGGCAACAGAAGTCTTCTCGTGCATGGACTGGTCAGGCAGCGGACCGAAGTCGGAACGCAGTGCTGCAACCATCCAGCCGGACAGGTACAGGTAGCGCTTGTTGGTGGTTTTCAGGTGCTTCTTGATGGAGATCAGCTTCTGCTGACCGATGAAGCCGTGCCAGCAACCCAGAGACTGAGTGTACACAGAGGAGTCGGCGTCGTACTCAGCCATGTCCTTGCGCATGATGTCTGCGGTGTACTGAGCGACTTCCAGACCGGTCTTGAAGCGGTTCTGAACACGCATACGAGCTACGTATTCCGGGTTGATGGCACTCCAGGAGCTGCCCATTTTCTCTTTCAGAGCGGCAACGGCCTTGATCTCATTTTGGTAAGCTGACATGGTCAATCCTTCACAGTTGGCGTTAGGTTCAGCACGATTTGTCGACCCATTGCTCCGCTGCTGCGGTTACTGCTCGGAAGGATATGAAAAGGGGAGACTGGCGATGCGCCAAAAGGAGAGGAGGTGACAGTCGTGCGAGCGCTAAGCCATCGGTAATGGCGTTTGCTTGCCGGCGTTAACTGTGCAGCTTAAATCGCTTCCCCGTCCCTCAGGACAACTTTCGTTCCAGTCGCCACCTCGTCAATCTGCCTTTTGAGCGGTATAGACACATAACGAGCCGTTGGTATTGGCGCCGTTACGGAGGCCTCAGGGCCTCTGGCTAGCGGGAGCGTGGGCAATGATGGGACTTCGATTGGGATAAGTCAATGCCGTATGTAGTGTTTTTTGGCTGGCACTACAACGTGCGGTTTGTGACGCATCAGTCAACGCGGTCAACTTTCAGGCGAATCGAGCCGCTGTCGCTGCGCTGCGTGCTGATGCGCCGGCCAACGTCACTATCGCGTCCGGAGGCGGCATCGTCGAGCCCGCCAACGGTTACCCACTGGCCGAGCGGGGCGGTGACCACGGTGTCGGCCTGCTGCACGTCAATCACGCCCTGGCGACGGCTGTTGAGTCGATTGTTGTTGGCACTGAGGGTGATGGTTGCCATGTCCCCGCTCAGCTGAACGGTGGCGTAAAAGCCCTGGGTCACGTCCTGGTACTGGGTTTGCTCGATGACCTGGCCGTAAACGTTGGTGGTCCTGGTGGTAATCGGCACGCTTTGTCCGCCTTGAATCAGTACCGGGTAGCCCTCGCTGGCCATGATCTGGCGAACGCCGTCGTTGCTGCCATAGGTGCGGCGGTTGATGATCCGTGCGCTGTTGCCGCGACCGTCCGGGTTACCAATGATGATGTCGGCTGGCCCAGTGTCGATACTGCCATCAACTCGGTAACCGCCGCTGCTGCCACTGCTGCTGCCGCTATTGGCGACGCTGATCATCAGGCGCGAGGGCTGGGTGTCCAGTTGGGCGACCAGCGCCTTGATCTCGTCAATACGTTGCGGCTCGGCGCGTATCAGTAGCTGATTGCCGTAGGCTGAAACGCGCTCGTTGGATTGCAGCATCGGCTGAATGGCCGGGATAATGTTCTCGGCCATGTTGTAGCCAAGCGGCACCACCTCAGTGGTGGGGGCGGCATTGGCCATCAGGGTGGCGATCGATAGCGTCATCCAGCACAGCAGTTTGAGCATGCCTGACTTCACAGTAGAAACCTCCTCAGTGCCGGGTCGGTTTGGCTGCTTGCCCAGAGTTCGTTGAAGCGATCACCCCAGCGTTTGGCCTGATCTGGGCTGTCGCGCCGCACGAAGCCGTCGCGCTGACGCGCCTTGGGTAGCATGAGAAATCCGCGGTCGTCGCTGATGACCTGTACATGGGGCTGGAGTGGCAGGTCAGGGTGTTGGCGTCTTACCTGACACAAGCTGGGAAAACGATGGGCCAGCGCCAGCGGCGTGTGGCCGGAGAGAAACTCGGGGTCAACGCTCTGCAGCAGAATACGTATCTGGGCCTTGGGGTTGCGGGCAATGAGTGCTTCGCAGGCGCTGATGAAGTCGCGCCGCTTGAACAGCCAGGCGGCCTGCTCAGGGGCGAATACCAGCAGCTGATAGCGACAGGCTGCTACCAGCTCGTTAAGCAGCGCCTGGGCGTTGCCTTCATTGAGCGGGGTCAGCGCCGGGTCGTCTTCGGGGTAGCGCGTAGCCTGCTCGGACTCGGTGTCCGGGTTGAGGATGCTGAAGCGCCCGGGGGAGACAAACTCGATGTCGGCCAGCGAATGCTCTACCTGATCGCTGACTTGCCAGCACATGTCCTGATGGTCAATCCCGGCGTCCAGGTAGACCTCGGAGCAGACGCTGAAGCCCAGGCGTTGATAAAACGCAATGGCGTGGGTCTGGGCGCTTAGCAGCAGCTCATTCATGCCCTGGGCTTGGGCGTGTTCGATAATGGCGCGCATCAGCTGATCGCCCAGTCCAGCGCCGCGATGCTCTGGCAGGATGGCGATACGGCCTATGTGGCCGTCGCTGAGCAATCGGCCGGTGCCGACCGGCTGCTCGGCCCGATACAGGAGGAAGTGGGTGGCTGTTTCATCCAGCGCGTCCCACTCCAGGTCCTCGGGAACCTGTTGTTCGTCAATGAATACCCGCTGACGTATGTCGCGCAGGGCCTTGCCTGTGCGCCAGTCGGCAGTGGTAACAAAGACGTCATTCATCCTGTCTCTCCATCAACAAAAAACCTTTGGCCACCAGTTGTTCGAGTAGTTGGTGGGCGTCTTCTTCCTGTGTCCAGCCAAGCAGCAATTCGGCTGGGAGGTAGCGTTGGTTACAGATTAGCTGAACCAGTGGCAGCAGAGCCGGACCTACCGCGCAATGCTCGCCGTTGGCAAACAGTCGCAAGCTGCCGTCGGCCGCTTCCCAGTAGGCCAGTCGCACCGCCGGGTTGGTTTCCAGGCCAATACCGGCATTGAGCAGCTCTGCCAGGGGGTCGGGGTCTCCGGCGTACGCTTGCGCCAGTTCCGGATACTTGGCTTCGGTCATGTGGCGGCCGAACCAGGTTGCCAGTGCCTCTTTGTCTGAGACCAGACGCAGGACGCTTTGTTGCAGACGATCGATCGCTGCGGGATCAATGGCGGCAGGGTCCGACGGACGGTTGAGACCGGCATCGCCGTAACGCTGATCGTCACTCAGGTGATGGGCCAGATAGTCGGTGAAATGGACCAGGATCTCGGCGTGGCTGGGGGCGCGAAAGCCGATGGAGTAGGTCATGCAGTCGGTCTCGGCGACGCCGTCGTGGGCAACGCCCGGTGGGATATACAGCATATCGCCGGGTTCCAGTACCCATTCATCCTGGCAGTCGAAGTCGGCCAGAATGCGCAGGTCCGGGTTGTCCAGCAGCGGGCTGTCCTCACTGCACTGCTGGCCGATGCGCCAGCGGCGCTTGCCGTGGCCCTGCAGCAGAAACACATCGTAGTTGTCGTAGTGCGGGCCAACGCCGCCACCGGGTGTGGCATAGCTGATCATGATGTCGTCCACGCGCCAGCTGGGCAGAAAGCGGAACTGAGCCAGCAGGTCGGCGACTTCGGGCACAAACTGATCGACTGCCTGCACCAGCAGCGTCCAGTCACGCTCGGGGAGTTGTTGATAGGTGTCGTCCGGAAACGGCCCCTGGCGCAGCTCCCAGGGGTGTGAGCCCTGTTTGAGGATGATGCGCGACTCGACTTCTTCTTCAAGCGACAGGCCCGCCAGCTCGTTGGGCTCAATTGGGCTTTCGAAGCCGGGAATGGCCTGACGAATCAGCAGCGGCTTGCGTTGCCAGTATTCTGCGAGGAAGCGGTCGACACCGATATCACCAAACAGCGAGTCGAATTCAATGGTCATCTTTCTGGCTCCAGAATGGACAGCGCCCGGTATATCCGGGCGCTGTGGGGCAGGGTGGCGGCGTTGGCCGGCGCGGATCAGATACGCTCGGCCTGAGCTACTGCGTTACCAATATAGCTGGCCGGGGTCAGGGCCTTGAGTTCGGCCTTGGCATCATCCGGAATCTCCAGGCTGTCAACGAAGGCCAGCAGCGCGTCCGGGGTGATGCCCTTGCCGCGCGTCAGCTCCTTGAGCTTCTCGTAGGGGTTGGCCACACCAAAGCGGCGCATAACGGTTTGAATCGGCTCTGCCAGGACTTCCCAGCAGTTGTTCAGGTCCTCGGCCAGGCGCGCGGCGTTCAGCTCCAGCTTGCCGATACCCTTGAGTGAGGCTTCGTAGGCGATGACGCTGTGGGCAAAGCCAACGCCCAGATTGCGCAGCACGGTGGAGTCGGTCAGGTCGCGCTGCCAGCGGGAGATCGGCAGCTTGCTGGCCAGGTGCTGCATGATCGCGTTGGCGATGCCCAGGTTGCCTTCGGAGTTTTCGAAGTCGATCGGGTTGACCTTGTGCGGCATGGTCGAGGAGCCGATTTCACCCGCAACGGTCTTCTGTTTGAAGTAGCCGAGGGAGATATAGGCCCAGATATCGCGATCAAAGTCGATCAGAATGGTATTGAAGCGCGCGACGGCATCGAACAGCTCGGCGATGTAGTCGTGCGGCTCGATCTGGGTGGTGTACGGGTTGAACTGCAGGCCCAGGGTCTGCTCGATGAACTGCTTGGCGTTGGCTTCCCAGTCGACTGCCGGATAGGCGGACAGGTGGGCGTTGTAGTTGCCGACCGCACCATTGATCTTGCCCAGCAGCGGAATGCTCTCGATCTGGGCAATCTGGCGCTCCAGACGGTAAACCACGTTGGCCAGCTCCTTGCCGAGGGTGGTCGGGGAGGCCGGTTGACCGTGGGTGCGCGAGAGCATGGGCACGTTGGCGTACTGCTTGGCGAGCACGCGGATGGCGTCGGCTACCTGGCGCATCAGCGGCAGGATGACCTCATCGCGGCCGCTGCGCAGCATCAGCGCGTGGGACAGGTTGTTGATGTCCTCGGAGGTGCAGGCAAAGTGGATGAACTCGCTGACCTGCTTGAGTTCGTCGAGTTGTTCGGCCTGCTCCTTGAGCAGGTACTCAACGGCCTTGACGTCGTGATTGGTGGTGCGCTCGATTTCCTTGATGCGCTCTGCGTGCGCCAGGTCAAAGTCCTCGGCCAGGCGGTCGAGGATGGCGTTGGCAGCGTCGGAGAACGGTGCAACTTCACTGATGCCCGGGTGCGCGGCCAGGCACTGCAGCCAGCGAACCTCTACCTGAACGCGGAAACGGATCAGGCCGTACTCGCTGAAAATAGGGCGCAGAGCGGCGGTTTTGCTGCCATAGCGGCCATCAACCGGGGATACGGCGGTCAGGGAAGTCAGTTGCATAGTTCTCTCGTCAAGGGCTGGCGGAAAAGGGCCAAATCATACACCAGCGCGCGGCGTTTTGCCCGGCTTTGCCGGCAGATACAGACTGAGCAGACTGGCGGCAAAAATCAGCCCGGCGCCAAGCCAGGAAGACCAGCCCGGCAACTCGTCCCACAAGGCCCAGGCGAAGGCGCCGGAAAAGACAATCGCCAGATAGCTTAATGGGCCGATTTTGCCGGGCGGGGCCAGCGCATAGGCACGCGACATGACCAGTTGGCTGGTCGTGGCGACAATGCCGATCGCGGTCAGCAGGCCGACTTGCTGCAGGGTTAGTGGCTGATAGGCCCACAGCAGCGGAATGGCCGACAGCAGCGTGGAGAAACTCGCAAAGTAGAAGACGATGCGGGTCGCCGGCTCACTGTCGCTCATGGCGCGAATGGAGACAAAGGCACAGGCGGCGAGCAGGCTGGCGGCGACACCGGCAAGGGCTTGCGGATCGAACAGGGCGCCGGTGGGTTTGGCGACCAGAATAACGCCGACAAAACCGATGGCGACGGACAGCATCATGCGCCCGGTCAGGCTTTCTTTCAGCCACCACCAGGCCAGCACGGGGGTAAATACCGGCGCGGCGTAGGTAAACACCATGGCGTCGGCCAACGGCAGGTGGGCAATGGCATAGAAAAAGCAGTACATCGCGCCCAGGCCGTAGAACGTACGCAGAAAATGGTTACCCAGACGCTGGGTGCGGAACGGGGCAAAGCCGCGGATCAACATCAGCGGCAGAAAGTAGAAAACGCCGATCAGGTTGCGGGCGAAGACGACCGTCTCGTTGTTGACGCCGGTCGAGACTTCGCGAATGAGTACGCCCATGATGGCGAACAGCAGGCCGGAGAGGGCCAGCAGTAGAGCGCCGCGGCGCGGTTGGTCGAGGCGGACGCTCTCAACCACGTAGCACCGCGCGGGTCGCGTCGAGCAGCTTGCGACGCTGCAGCAGCAGTTGCCAGCGGTGGCCACCCAGCTGCCGCCACAGGGTGGCGGAGCGAATGCCGGCCAGCAGCAGGGTGCGTACCCGGTTGGCAACCTCGGGCTGCTGCAGGTAGCGCATGTCGCCGTGCACCTGGATGCGCAGGCGCAGGGTGCTGATGGTGTCCTGATAGGTGCTGCCAAGTGAAGCCATGACGTTGTCGTGCAGCAGGCCGAAGTGCTCGACTTGATGCTCGGCCTGGGCGATACGCTGACCCAGCACCTGCAGCATGTCGTCGCGCTTGGCCAGTTGGCGCTGCAGGGTCAGCAGGTTCATGACATAGCGCAGCGCATCGCGCTGCAGCGCAGCGGTATCGCGTTCGAGCATGGCTTCAAGTGCCTGCAGGCCACGGCGGATCTGGTGATGGCTGCCACCGTAGACGTCCAGCACGCGGTCGGGTGAGCGGTTGAGGATGCTGGCGACCAGACAGCTGGTCGGCCCTTCGCTGAGCTTGCCGCTGCGGGCGAGTTGGTCAACCTGCAAACCGGCTTCAAAGGTGGCGCCCAGGGCGATGACCTGATCGGTAAGCTGGCTCACGCGGCTGCCTCGCTGGCAATTGCGGTTTCAATTACGCCGCCGCCCAGGCACACGTCGCCGTGATACAGCACCAGAGACTGCCCCGGCGTTACCGCGCGCTGTGGCTCATCAAAGCGAACCAGGTAACCGCTATCGGTCTTTTCCAGCGTGCAGGCCTGATCCGCCTGACGGTAGCGGACCTTGGCGGTCAGGCGCAGGGGCTCGGTCACGTCCAGTTCATTGACCCAGTAAATCGACGAGCAGGTGAGGGCATCGGAGAACAACCACGGGTGGTTATTGCCCTGACCGACTACCAGTACGTTGCGCGTCAGGTCCTTTCTCAACACGTACCAAGGATCGTCACTGGCCCCTTGCAGGCCGCCGATACCCAGGCCCTGGCGTTGGCCGATGGTGTGGTACATGAGGCCAACGTGGCGGCCTATGACGGTGCCATCGGTGGTTTCGATATCGCCGGGTTGGGCTGGCAGATACTGTTTGAGAAAGTCGCTGAAACGGCGCTCACCGATAAAGCAGATGCCGGTAGAGTCTTTCTTGCGCGCGGTCGCCAGCTCGTAGCGCTCGGCAATGCGGCGTACCTCGGGTTTTTCCAGTTCGCCGACCGGGAACAGGGTCCGCGCGATCTGCTCGGCGCCAACGGCGTGCAGGAAGTAGCTCTGATCCTTGTTGTTGTCGATACCGCGCAGCAGCACGGTTTGCCCCTCGCGCTCGGCTCGGCGCACGTAGTGTCCGGTGGCAATCAGGTCTGCGCCCAGGCTCAGGGCGTAATCCAGAAAAGCTTTGAACTTGATTTCACGGTTACAGAGAATGTCGGGGTTGGGCGTGCGCCCAGCCTTGTACTCTTCGAGAAAGTGCTCGAAGACGTTGTCCCAGTATTCGGCGGCAAAGTTGGCTGTATGCAGCTTGATGCCCAGACGATCACTCACGGCCTGCGCGTCGGCCAGGTCTTCCTTGGCGGTGCAGTATTCGGTGCCGTCGTCCTCATCCCAGTTCTTCATGAACAGGCCTTCAACCTGATAGCCCTGTTCCAGCAGCAGAGCTGCAGAGACAGAGGAGTCGACGCCGCCGGACATGCCGACGATGACGCGAATTTCGGAGTTGGGCGTGGTGGTCTGGGTAGACATGTCAGCGAATCAGATCCAGTGAGTAGTGCGGTTTGTTCAGGTAGTCTCGAATGCAATCGGCAACCAGGTAGCTGCGCAGCTGAGCGCTATTGTCGACAATCTCGTCCAGGGTCATCCAGCGGGCGCGAATAATACCTTCGTCCAGCGGTCTGTCGGCGTCATGGCTGGTAGGCTTGGCGCTAAAGCAGACGCGCTGATAGGTCTCACCGTTGGCAGCCTGAAACAGGTAGATGCCGATGACGGTCTGCAGCTCGACGTGCCAGCCGGTTTCCTCAAGGGTTTCCCGTGTGGCAGCCTGCAGCAGCGTCTCGTTGGCTTCGAGATGGCCGGCCGGTTGATTTAGCACAATACGTCCGTCACGTTTTTCTTCGACCATCAGAAAGCGTGACTGATGCTCGACGATGGTGGCAACGGTGACGTGGGGTAAAAAGCGCATCGCGGCTCCTCGGCAGGTGCGATAGGGTAGCGCAAACGGCCTGGTGGGTGAACTCCCGCCGTCGCCTTTGGTAAAGCCGCAGAAAGCGACTAGGATTCTAGTGGGTTGCTGCTGTTTGCGGTGCGTGCCATGCCAAAACAGCTCATTAAAGGTTGCGTGTGTAGTGATGGTTGTAGTGTTACTACATATTTTTTATGAATCACCCTTAATTGCCTAATGAAATAGGGGGTTCAATAGTGGGTCGGTGATGTTGTAGACAAAAGTGCGTGACAATCTGTAGGAAAACTACAACAATATCGGCGCTGAAAATCCGTATTCAATGGCGCGCCGAGGGTTATCCTCCCTCGTCGCTGTCAGTGCAACGACAACACAAACGGAGTCAAAGATGGGATACCAAAAGATCCAGGTGCCGGCCAGCGGCGACAAAATTACCGTTAATGCCGACCTTTCCCTGAACGTTCCTGATAACCCGATCATTCCCTTTATCGAGGGTGACGGCATCGGTTACGACATTTCCCCGGTCATGATCAAAGTCGTCGACGCGGCTATTGAGAAGGCCTACGCCGGTAAGCGCAAGATTTCCTGGATGGAAGTCTATGCCGGTGAGAAAGCCACCCAGGTTTACGATCAGGACACCTGGCTGCCGGCTGAAACGCTGGACGCCGTTAAAGAGTATGTTGTTTCCATCAAAGGCCCACTGACTACTCCCGTAGGCGGTGGCATCCGTTCTCTGAACGTTGCTCTGCGCCAAGAGCTGGACCTGTATGTATGTCAGCGTCCGGTTCGCTGGTTTGAAGGCGTGCCGAGCCCGGTCAAGAAGCCGGGTGATGTCGACATGGTCATCTTCCGCGAGAACTCCGAAGACATCTACGCCGGTGTCGAGTGGAAAGCCGGTACCCCGGAAGCCGAGAAGGTCATCAAGTTCCTGACCGAAGAAATGGGCGTCAAGAAGATCCGTTTCACCGACATGTGCGGTATCGGTATCAAGCCGGTTTCCGAGGCTGGCACCAAGCGTCTGGTCCGCCAGGCCCTGCAATACACCGTCGACAACGACCGTGACTCCCTGACCCTGGTTCACAAGGGCAACATCATGAAGTTCACCGAAGGTGCCTTCAAAGATTGGGGTTACGAAGTAGCGCGCGACGAGTTTGGTGCCGAGCTGCTGGACGGTGGTCCGTGGATGCAGTTCAAGAACCCGAACACCGGCAAGAACGTTGTAGTCAAGGACGTCATCGCTGACGCCATGCTGCAACAGATCCTGCTGCGTCCGGCCGAGTACGACGTCATCGCAACCCTGAACCTGAACGGTGACTACCTGTCCGACGCCCTGGCTGCTGAAGTTGGCGGTATTGGTATCGCTCCGGGCGCCAACCTGTCCGACTCGGTTGCCATGTTCGAAGCGACCCACGGTACTGCGCCGAAGTACGCCGGTCAGGACAAGGTGAACCCGGGCTCTGTGATCCTGTCTGCTGAAATGATGCTCCGTCACATGGGCTGGGTTGAAGCGGCCGACCTGATCATCAAGGGTGTTAACGGTGCTATCGCCAACAAGACGGTCACTTATGACTTTGAGCGTCTGATGGACGGTGCAACTCTGCGCAAGTGCTCCGAGTTTGGCGACGACGTTATCGGCGCCATGTAAGCTCAGGCGGGCCGCCACGCGGCCCGCTTCGCACTGCATACAACAAAGCCGGCGAGAGCCGGCTTTGTTGTATCTGCGTACGCCCTGAAGTGGCGGTGCTATTGGTGAGCGTAGCTGGCAGTAACGCCTTCAATTTCATCCGCTTTCTTGCTAGCGTGTTCTGCTTGCGATTGAATGTTGATGGCGTGCAGCCCCTTGGGGCCCTGGATGATGTCGAATTGAACCGGTTGCCCGGCCTTGAGCGTTTTGTATCCGTCCATCTGAATGGCGGAATAATGCGCAAAGAGGTCCTCGTCCCGGCCGTCGGCTACGATAAATCCATAACCTTTGGCGTTGTTGAACCATTTGACCTTACCGTTCTCCATACTGCATCCCTCTGATAGCCTGTCACTTCATGTGAATGTGTCGCGCTTCGAACTGACCGCAAGGTCATTGTGCATGTATTTGATGACTGGTCAGTCGCGCACCTTTACACTTTTAACAGTGATTCAGAGCAAGTCAAGCCAGGTCCGGAAATCCTGTGTCCCAGTGCGCAGTTTTGCGATAAGCGGCGCAGGTCGTCGGCTCCTTCAACCAGTGAATTTGCAGATGTTTTCAATGACGGATTTTCAACTAACCTTACAGCAAGGGCCGGCAGAGCCTGAGCAAGGTGATGATCACGGCCTTGCGGTCGAGACCAGCAAACCCCAGCTCAAGCCGCCGTCACGCTACAAGGTCATCATGCTCAACGATGACTACACTCCGATGGACTTTGTTGTGGAGGTGCTTGAGCGATTTTTTTCACACAACCGTGAAAGTGCTACGCAGATCATGCTGAGGGTGCATACTGAGGGCAGAGCGGTTTGCGGTATCTATACCCGTGACATTGCCGAGACCAAGGCGGCAGAAGTAAATGAATACGCGAGGGAATGCCAGCACCCGTTGATGTGTCAGATTGAACGGGAAGCGTAACAAGGCGATTTGCATCGCATACGAGGTGGCAACATGCTCAACAGAGATCTCGAGATCACCCTGAATCTGGCGTTCAAGGAAGCGCGCAACAAGCGTCATGAGTTCATGACCGTCGAACATCTGCTGCTGGCTCTGCTGGACAACCAGGCGGCGGTAGATGTGCTCAACGCCTGCGGCGCTGACCTTGATCGCCTGCGCCGCGAACTGACCGAATTTATCGATTCCACCACGCCGCTGATTCCCAAGCAGGATCAGGAGCGTGAAACCCAGCCGACGCTGGGCTTTCAGCGCGTACTGCAACGCGCTGTATTCCACGTACAAAGCTCGGGCAAGGGCGAAGTCAGCGGCGCCAATGTGCTGGTCGCCATTTTCAGCGAGCAGGAAAGTCAGGCGGTCTTTTTCCTCAAGCAGCAGCAGATTGCCCGTATCGACATCGTCAACTTCATATCCCATGGCATCTCCAAGGTGCAGAGTGATGCCGAGCAGATGGGCGAAGAGCAGGACAGCATCGAGGACGAGGGCGGCGAAGGCGCTACTGCCAGCAACCCGCTCGAAAGTTACGCCAGCAACCTGAATGAGCAGGCGCGCAAGGGGCGTATTGATCCGCTGGTTGGGCGCGCCTCTGAAGTCGAGCGTGTGGCGCAGATCCTGATGCGCCGGCGCAAGAACAACCCGCTGCTCGTCGGTGAGGCCGGCGTGGGTAAAACGGCTATTGCCGAGGGGCTGGCCAAACGCATTGTTGATGGTGAGGTGCCGGATACGCTGTCAGAGGCGGTGGTGTACTCGCTCGATCTGGGCGCGCTGCTGGCCGGTACCAAGTACCGCGGCGACTTCGAGAAGCGCTTCAAGGCGTTGCTCAAGGCGCTGAAAAAGCGCCCGCAGGCCATCCTGTTTATTGACGAAATTCACACCATCATTGGCGCGGGTGCAGCCTCCGGCGGGGTGATGGACGCCTCCAACCTGCTCAAGCCGCTGCTGTCTTCCGGCGAGATCCGTTGCATCGGCTCCACGACCTTCCAGGAGTTTCGCGGTATTTTCGAGAAAGATCGCGCCTTGGCACGTCGCTTCCAGAAGGTTGACGTGGTTGAGCCATCGGTCAGCGACACCATCCAGATCCTCAAGGGCCTGAAGAGCCGCTTTGAGGAGCATCATGGCATTCGCTACACCGACGAGGCGCTCAAGGTGGCGGCGGAGCTGGCGAGCCGCTATATCAATGACCGCCACATGCCTGACAAGGCGATTGATGTGATTGATGAGGCGGGTGCCTATCAGCGGCTGCAGCTGCCGGAGAATCGCCCGGAGTTCATTGATGTGGCTGAAGTGGAAGCCATCGTCGCGAAGATCGCGCGCATCCCACCCAAGCATGTTTCCTCCAGCGACAAGGAACTGCTGAAGAATCTGGAGCGCGACCTCAAACTGGTGGTTTTTGGCCAGGATGGGGCTATCGAGGCGCTGTCAACGGCGATCAAGCTGTCGCGCGCCGGGCTCAAGTCGGCTGACAAGCCAGTTGGCTCTTTCCTGTTCGCCGGTCCCACCGGTGTGGGTAAGACCGAGGTTACGCGGCAGTTGGCCAAGAGCTTGGGTGTTGAGCTGCTGCGCTTTGACATGTCCGAGTACATGGAGCGGCATACGGTGTCTCGCTTGATTGGCGCACCTCCCGGGTATGTTGGTTTTGACCAGGGCGGTTTGCTGACCGAGGCCGTGACCAAGAGCCCGTACTGTGTGCTGTTGCTGGATGAAATCGAGAAGGCGCATCCGGAAGTGTTCAACCTGCTGCTGCAGGTGATGGATCACGGCACGCTGACCGACAACAACGGCCGCAAGGCGGATTTCCGCAACGTGATCATCGTGATGACCACCAACGCGGGGGCCGAAACCATGACGCGTGCATCCATTGGCTTCACTCAGCAGGACCACAGCACAGATGGTATGGAGATCATCAAGAAGGCATTTACGCCGGAGTTCCGCAACCGTCTGGATGCCATCATTCAGTTTGGCCGCCTGACCCACGAAAGCATCAAGTTCGTGGTCGACAAGTTCCTCACCGAACTGCAGGCCCAGCTGGAAGACAAGCATGTGCTGCTGGATGTGGACGAGGAGGCGCGTAACTGGCTGGCCGAGCACGGCTACGACCCGATGATGGGGGCTCGCCCGATGGCGCGGCTGATCCAGGACAAGATCAAGCGGCCGCTGGCCGAACAGATCCTGTTTGGGGAGTTGGCGGAGCAGGGCGGTACCGTCCATGTAACGCTGCGTGACGGTGAGCTGGAAATTGAGGTGCCGGAAGCCGAAATGGCTTGATTGCACCTCTCGCGTAATGCAACGGCGCGTCCTGTATAGGACGCGCCGTTTTTGTTTCTAGAGGTCGAAGCGGGTCCAGATGGGCGCGTGGTCGGAAGGCTTTTCCATGCTGCGGATGTCGTAGTCGATTCCGCTTTCCAGACAGCGCTCGGCCAGTGCCTTGCTCGCCAGGATAAGGTCGATACGCAGGCCGCGCTTGGGGTCGTCTTCAAAGCCGCGGCTGCGATAGTCAAACCAGCTGAAGCGGTCGGCCGTGTCCGGGTGCAGGTGGCGGAAGCTGTCGATCAGACCCCAGTCTTTCAGGCGTTGCAGCCAGGCTCGCTCCTCCGGCAGGAAGCTGCATTTGCCGGTGCGCAGCCAGCGCTTGGCGTTGTCCGGCCCAATGCCGATATCGGCGTCGGTATCGGAGATGTTCATGTCGCCGATAATGGCAATGCGCTGCTCAGGGTTGAAGTCGGCCTCCAGGTGCGCTTGCAGGTCGGCGTAGAACTTCTCCTTGGCGGGGAATTTGACGGGGTGGTCGCGGCTTTCACCCTGAGGAAAGTAGCCATTGAAGACAATCAGTGGTTCGCCGTCGGCGCAGGGCACCGCGGCACTGATCATGCGACGCTGGGCATCCTCGGCGTCGCCCGGCAAGCCCTTGCGCACCCACAGCGGTTGCTGACGTGTCAGCAGTGCCACACCGTAGTGTCCTTTCTGGCCGTGGAAGGCAACGTGATAACCGAGGGCCTCAAGGTCGGCCAGCGGGAACTGAGGATCGTCGACCTTGGTCTCTTGCAGACCGATGACCTCGGGCGAGTGCCGGTCCACCACTTCTTTCAGTTGGTGAGGGCGTGCGCGCAGGCCGTTGATATTAAAGGATACGATCTTCATGGTTAGGTCCGTTCTTGAGTGACTTTCTAGCGACTGAGAGCGGCAAGAGTACCGCAAAAGCCTGCCCTTGAGCACGGCGATGCCAATGGGAACGTGTTAGCATTCGCCTGCTGATTTTGCCGGGAAGGAGCTCATGGGGCGCGCAATAGTTTTGATCTGTCTGCTGCTGGTTGCTGCGGGCGCGCAGGCCAGTCTGAAGGTCACGGTGGTGCCGGCAAAGAAATCTGTGCGCGAGAACATAGAAGCCTATGTCGGCGTTGTTGAAGGCGACAGTCCGCAGGCGCTGGAACGCCAGTTTCGGCATATCGATCAGCAGGCAACGCTGGCCGCCCAGGCCCTTGGCTATTATCACTCCCGCAACGAGCTGAGTATCAGTGGTGATGAGGATGACCCCGTTCTGACGCTGAAAGTCGAGCTGGGTGAGCCGGTCCGTTTGGGCGAGGTGAATATCGAGATTCTGGGCGCTGGGCGTGGTACCGATGCCTTTTTGCTGCCCAGCGCGGCCATGCTGCAGCCGGGCGCGGTGCTGCATCACGGACGCTACGAAACGGTCAAATCGCAGATCAACAATCAGGCGTTACGTTACGGCTACTTTGAGGGGCAGTATCTAAAGCGTGAGCTGCGGGTTGATCCTGAACGCAATATCGCCGACATCCATATCCAGTACGACACCGGCCCGCGCTACCGTCTGGGGCAGGTGAATTTCTCCGAGACCATTTTTGCCCCCGAGCTTCTGGCGCGCATGGTGCCGTTTGAGCCGGGCGTGCCCTATGACGCTGACCTGGTTGGCCAGCTGAATCAGGACCTGCTGTCCAGTGGCTACTTCAACGGCGTGCTGGTGACGGCGCCGGCGGACCGGGCAAACGGCCAGGAAGTACCGGTGCAGGTTGAGATCACCGAGCGCGACCCGCACTCGCTGGGGTTGGGCGGCGGGTATTCCACCGATGTCGGGGTGCGCGGCAAGCTCACCTGGGACCAGCACTGGGTGAACCCGCAGGGCCATAGCCGCGGTGCCAGCATGGAGCTGTCGATACCGCGTCAGAACGTGACCGCGTTCTATCAGGTGCCGCTGGACCCGCCGCTGGACAACAACCTGCGCTATTTTGTCGGCTGGCAGCATGAGAATATCGATGATGTCGAGACCCGCAGCCTGGCGGTCGGTGCCGAGCTCAATACCCGCCTGGAGAGCGGCTGGCAGCGCACTATTGGCCTGCGCCTGCAGCATGAAATTTTCTCGCTGGGCGATGACTCCGGCAACTCCACCCTGCTGATTCCCAGCCTGGTGCTGCAGCGTACCCAGGCCACCGGCGGTGTAGATCCGAGCCGCGGCTACAGCATGCTGATGGACGTGCAGGGCGCCAAGGCGGGTGTTTTGTCGACCGTCGACTTTGCTCGGGTGATGGGGCAGGTCAAGGGTCTCTACACTGCCTTTGAAAATCATCGCCTGTTTGGCCGCCTGGCGCTGGGCGCGGTCGCCACCAACGACTTTTCCAGCATTCCGCCCTCGCTGCGCTTCTTTGCCGGTGGGGACCAGAGCATCCGTGGTTATGACTACCAGACCCTGTCGCCGGTCGATAGCACCGGCGACACGGTGGGCGGGCGCTATCTGATTGCCAGTACGGCAGAATACCAGTACGAATTTATCGACAAGTGGCGGGCAGCAACCTTTGTCGACTACGGCAACGCCATTGATTCGCTGACCGACCCCTTGAAGACCAGCGTGGGTATCGGCGTGCGCTGGGTGTCGCCAATCGGGCCAATACGGGTAGATCTGGCCAGGTCGCTGTCCGACCCGGATGAGGGGTTCAAGATTCACTTTTCCATGGGGCCTGAGCTGTGACCCGCTTTCTGGTGCGGGCGCTAGTCCGTGGCGTATTTATTCTGGCGATGATTCCGGTCTTGCTGGGCTTTTTGCTAGCCAGCGAGAGCGTCAACCGTTGGCTGTGTGCCAAGGCCGAAACGCTGGAGCCACGCCTGGAGCTTGGCTTTGAAGGCGGTGATTTCTGGCACGGCTGGGACTTCTCCCGTATTGCCTGGCGCGATACCGCGCTGGATCTGCAGGTTGATACGGCCTCGCTGCGCTGGAGCCCGTCGTGCCTGTTCGGCAAAACCCTGTGTATCGATCGGCTGACGGTCGAGCGCATCGTGGTGGTCAGCCAGCCGGGCGAAGAGGCGCAAAGCAGCGGACCGCTCAGTTTGCCGGAGGTGCAACTGCCCTTGGGCCTGGAGCTTGGCGAGGTACATCTGGGTGAGCTGTCGCTTGACGGCGAAACCGCGCTGCTCAGCGATGTTGATCTGGTTGCGCGCGGCAGCGGTGATCAACTGGTCATCGAGCGTTTCTCCGGCGCCGGGCCACAACTGGACTGGCAGCTTTACGGCAGTGTGCAGACGCGCGATGACTGGCCGCTGGAGCTGACGGCCGACCTGAACCTGCCACCGGTAGATGACCGTGATTGGGCCTTGCAGGCGCGGGCCAGCGGCACCTTGCGTGAACTGGAGCTGCGCGCCAGCAGTCGAGGCTATCTGCCGGGTAAGCTCAATGCCAGCGCCAATCTGTTTGAGCCGGGTATCCCGGTTGATCTGCGCTGGCAGGGCGAGCCGTTTCTGGCTCTCGGCAGTTTGCCTGCCTCCCTGACGCTCAATAACTGGCAGTTGCAGTTGCTGGGTAACCTGGAGGAGGGCTACCTGCTGCAGTCCACCGCCAGTCTGCCCGGTGAGGGCGGCACTGTGCTGCTTGAAGTTGACGGTGAGGTGACCACCACGGGTGTGCCGCTACTGGCTGTGCAGATGCACGTTGCCGACGCGCCGGCGCGCCGCCTTGCGCTGCAGGCCGATGCCAGCTGGCAGCAGGCGCTGGAAGCCAACGCAGAGCTGGCACTGGATGCGTTCCCCTGGCAATGGTTGTACCCCGTTGATACCGGCGAGGTAGTGTTGCAGCAGTTGGCCATGGCCGCGCATTTGCGTGGCGAGGAGTTGAATGCGGACCTGCAGGCACGCCTGGCTGGTGTCGCGGGCCAGCAGGTAAACCTCAAGGCTGGCGTGGCCGGTACCCAGCAGCAGCTTCGTGTCACGCCGCTGGAGATACTGACCGCCGCCGGTCAGGCCAATGGCGAGGTTGATCTGACGCTGGAGCCGACAGTGCGCTGGGACGGGCGTTTCCAGCTGCAGGGCATTGACCCTGCCGTCTTTGTTGCCGCGCTGCCGGGCGATCTCAATGGCCAACTGAGCAGCCGTGGTCACTTGAAGGGGGAGCAACTGCGCCTGGAAGCCGACTGGGATATCAGCGGCAGCCTGCGCCAGCAGCCACTGGCGTTGTCCGGACGGCTGGAAAAGCCGCAAAACGACTGGTTACTGCAGCAACTGCGGGTACGCCAGGGTGCTAACAGCATTGATGGCCGGGCGCGCTGGGGCGAGCGGGTTGATGGTCGTTTTGATCTGCAGCTGGATAACCTCGCCACCCTCTGGCCGGGGCTCAAGGGCAGCCTTGATGGCTACCTGCAGCTTGGTGGTGACAGTGCCGCGCCTCAACTGGCCAGCGTGCTGCGTGGCGCAGGCGTCGGCCTGGATGGCCTGCAGGTGGAAAGCCTGAACGTAGATGCCAACACCACGCTGAACGAGCAGTTGCCGCTGAACCTGACGGTTACTGGTCAGGGTATACGCAGCGATGATACTCAGCTGGGTGACCTGCAGCTGACCCTGCGGGGCCGCCGCGCCGCACACGAACTGCTGCTGTCCCTGAAAAACGGAGTGGCTGACGCTGACCTGGCGTTGGGCGGTGCACTGGATGATACGGCCTGGCGCGGCACCCTGACGCGTGGCGAGCTTGGCTACGAGCAGTTCCAGCTGGTGCTGCAGGATAAAGCCGATATCGACTATCGCCTGGGCGATGGGCGGCTTCAGTTATCCGGTCATTGCTGGCAGCAAGCCTCTGCCAGCCTGTGTTTCAACGGCCAGCAGACCTTGATGCCCGAGCGCAAGGTAGACCTGAGTCTGAACAACTTCGATCTGGCCGAGTTGCAAGCCTGGCTGCCGGATGATTTGCGTTGGCAGGGGCTGCTCAACGGCCAGGTGGAACTGGCTCAGACACCTGGCCGTGCGCCAGTTGGTCAGGTAACGGTGAGCAGTGAAAACGGTGTCATCCAGGTGCGTGATGGCCAGGAGCTGCTCGACTTCCCATACCAGCAGCTCTCTGTTGATACTCGCCTGCAGGACCGTGTGGCTAAGGCGCAAGTGCTCCTGAGTAGCGAGATAATTGGTCAGTTGGCGGTAAATGCCGATATCGCCGACCCGGCAGGGGCGCAGACGCTCTCGGGTGATTATCAGTTGAGCGACCTGAAGCTGGATTTTCTGCGCCCGATGCTGCCGGATGTGGATGAGTTGCAGCTGACGCTGAACGGCTCTGGCAGCTTGTCTGGCGTGCTGAGCCAGCCGGTCGTCAGCGGTGTTCTGAGTCTACGTGACGGGCTGGTGGCCGGTCGTAACTTGCCCATCAGTCTGGAGCAACTGCAAGCCGACATTCGTATCGACGGCACCAATGCCCGGGTCGATAGCCGCTGGACCAGTGGCGAGCAGGGCCAGGGCACGCTGTCGGGGCAGGTTGGTTGGGCGCCGCTGGATGTGGATTTGCAGCTGCGTGGCAGCGCCTTGCCGGTGAACGTGGAACCCTACGCCCAGCTGCAGGTTGCGCCTGATCTGGCAATTACCCTGCGTGACAACAACCTGCATGTGGGTGGTGAGCTGGCGATTCCCGAAGGGGATATCCGAGTGCGAGAACTGCCGGCCAGCGCGGTGACCGTGTCGCCGGACGTGGTGATTGTTGGGCAGGAAGCAGCAGAACAGGAGGCGGCGCTGGGTATCACTGCCCGGGTCAAGCTGAACATCGGAGATCAGTTGCGCCTGAGCGCCTTTGGGTTGCGCGGGCGCTTGAAAGGCCAGTTGGAGGTACAGGAGAATCTCACCGCCAATGGTGATTTGCAGATCCTGGATGGTGAGTTTCGACGGTTGGGGCAGGAGCTGAAGCTACGTCGCGCGCTGCTGCTGTTCTCCGGGCCGATCAGTCAGCCGTACCTGAATGTTGAGGCCATTCGCCGAGTGGATGACGTCATCGCCGGTCTGCGGATCACCGGTAATGCCGCCAGCCCCACGTCTGAGGTCTTCTCCGAGCCCGGCATGTCGCAGCAAGAGGCCATGTCCTACCTGGTGCTTGGGCGGCCGTTGGGCGAGGAAGGTGATAACAACCTGCTGGCTCAGGCGGCGCTCGGGCTTGGGCTGGCTGGCGGCGCCCCCATCACCCGTGGCATTGGTGATGCGCTGGGGCTTGAGGATTTTGCCGTCGAGGCTGAGGGCAGTGGTAACGAGACCCAGGTGGTTGCCAGCGGCAGCATTACCGACAAGTTGAGCGTGCGCTACGGCGTTGGTGTATTTGAACCGGCCAACCAGTTGGCGCTGCGCTACGAGCTGACTCGGCGCCTGTATCTGGAGGCTGTCAGCGGCTTTGCCAGCTCGCTCGATTTCTTCTATCGTATCGACTTCTGAGTGCAGCCCGGCAGGGCTGCAGCCGAGTCTGTCATCAGTACCCACACCCATTGCGTGCTACGGCACGTTCAAGGAGTCATCATGTCTAGCGTCACTTTGCGCGGTAATCCCATTTCTGTTGGCGGCCAGTTTCCTGCCAAGGGCGACAGCGCTCCGGCCTTCACTCTGGTTGCCAAGGATCTGTCCGACGTCAGCCTCGCCAGCCTGACCGGCAAGCGCAAAATCCTGAACATCTTCCCGAGCGTTGATACGCCAACCTGCGCCACCTCGGTACGTACCTTCAACAGCAAGGCCAGCGCACTGAACAACACCGTTGTGCTGTGTATCTCTGCTGATCTGCCTTTTGCCCAGGCACGCTTCTGCGGTGCCGAGGGCCTGGAGAACGTGGTTAACCTGTCCACCATGCGTGGCCGCGAGTTTGTACGTGATTACGGTGTGGATATCGAGAATGGCCCGCTGGCTGGTCTGACTGCACGGGCGGTTGTGGTACTGGATGAAGACGACAAGGTTCTGCACAGCGAGCTGGTCAGCGAGATCGGCCAGGAGCCGAACTACGACGCAGCTCTCGCAGCACTCTAAGCGGGCACGGGGCGACGGCTGCTCAGCCGGCTGTCGCCCTGCAGCGCGTCAACAACTCTTCCAGTACGCTCACCAGTTTCTTCTCATCTACCGGCTTGTCCAGCCACGCCAGCGCAGGATCCGCACTGCCGTTGTGCAGCAAGCGTTGACCTTCTTCGCAGTACGCAGATATCACCAGAATCGGTAATGCCGTCGATGCCGGGTCCGTGCGCAGATCTCGTATCAGTGTAAGGCCGTGGCCGTCCTGCAGGCGCAGGTCGGTCAGCAATGCGGAATAGCTGTGTTCCTGTAGGCAACTGCGGGCTTGCGCGACACTGGTTGCCGTGGTCGGAATATAGCCGGCGCGTCGAACGACCAGGGCGACAAACTCGGCGATCATCGGGTCGTCGTCAACAACCAGAACGGCGCGCTCGGTAGCTGGGTCTGGCACGTCTGCAGTTTGTTCTTCGGCGGCTTCTACCGGCAGGCGTAGCCAAAAGGTCGCGCCGTGCCCCGGCAACGAGCTGAAGCCGACTTCGCCGTCCATCTGGTGCGCCAGTTCACGGGTGATCGCCAGGCCCAGCCCGGTACCTGCCTGCTGACGACGGTCCGAGCTGTCTGCCTGCGCAAATTTGCTGAAAATCTGCTCCTGAAACGCCAGGGGGATGCCGTCACCTTGATCAATCACGCTGATGGTAACTTGTCCGCCATCAAGCTCGGTCTCGACCCTGATGATGCTTCCGGCTGGTGAAAACTTGATTGCGTTTGACAGGTAGTTGTTGAGTATCTGGTGCATGCGCATGCTGTCGACCCGCACCCAGCAGTTGCTGTTGCCCTGACGTTGCAGCGAAACGTCACGACTGGCGGCGAAGGCCTGGTTGGCGGTCAGTGCCTCATCGATCAGCTCGGTCAAAGGGCACGGGCGCATTTCAAACTGCATCTTGCCGGCGGCCAGTTTCTCCATGTCCAGCAGATCGTTGATCAGCAAATTGAGACGCTGACTGTTGTCCTGGGCAATTTCCAGCATGCGTTGCATTGCCTCGGGCACAGTGCCCAGGCTGCCGCTGTTGACGATGGCCAGGGCGCCGGAGATCGAGGTCAGAGGGGTGCGCAATTCGTGGCTGACGGTGGATACGAACTGGCTTTTGAGTTGCTCAACGCGCTTGGCTTCAGTCAGATCCTGCATGGTACCGCTGACCCGCAGCGCCTTGCCGTCTTCGTCGCGCTGCACAATGCCGCGTAGCAGCACGGGAGTGCTGTGCCCTGTTTGATGGGTAAGCCGGGTTTCCGCTGCGAAGGTGTCCTGTTGGGACTGCATCACGTCACGCAGCGAGCTGATCAGTTGATGACGTGCCTGGGGCGCCAGTACCGATTGCCAGCGGTGCAGCGATTGCGCTGCGTCCTGTGGCGGGTAGCCGATAATTTCCCAGGCGCGGTCAGAGGCCAGGAAGTGCCAGTTCTGCATGTCCACATCCCACCAGCCGTCATTGCTGCCCTGAAGCGCCAGGCGCTTGCGCTCTTCGCTCTGGCGCAGGGCTTCGTTACTTGCGCGCAATCGTCGGGTCATCTGGAGGGCAATGCGCTCCGCCTGCTCGCGCCGCAGCACCAGCATGGACGCCAGGGCAAATAGCAGCAGGGCGCTCGCCACGCCTATCAGAAAAATCCATGGGCTGGGGCCGGAGGCACGCTCAAAGCTGGGGGTGCTGACAAACTCAAGGCGCCAATTGCGACCGTACAGATGAAGGTCATGGGTGCGTTGATATGCCGCTTCGGCGCTGGCTGGAGTCAGGTCACTGTACAGCTGTGGAAAATCCAGGCCGGCCTCGGTGTCGGTAATGCGGTAGCGAACGCCCGGCGTGCGTGAGCCGAGGATACCATCGAGCAGATCGCCCATGCGGTAGGGGCTGTAGACAAAGCCGCGCAGGGCTCGCTGACGCTGCGCGGGGGTGTCGAGCGGTGCGCCACGATGGTAGATGGGCGTGTACATGAGAATGCCCGCCTGTACCTCGCCATGGGTTTCTTGCAGCAGGCGGACTGGCCCTGTCACCCGAGTCTGGCCGCTCTCTGCTGCGGCCTGCATGGCAGCGCGGCGGACCGGCTCGGAATACATGTCATAACCGAACGCCGCCAGGTTGCGGTCGCGAAAAGGCTCCAGAAAGAGAATGGACGTATAGAAGGGGCGAGGGCTAGCCGGGTGTACCCGAAAGTCCGGAAACCCTTCGGCACGGACGCGCTCTTCAAACTCACCCAGAGCGGCCGGGGCAACGACCTGGGCGTAACCTACGCCAAGAATGCCGGGGTAGTTTTCGGACAGGCGCAGACGCTCGACCATGATGCGCCATTCGTCCCGAGAGACCCGTCGGGTGGCGTCCATCAAGCCAGCACCGCCGAGGAGTATCTGTTCGTGGTTGAGCATGCGTTTGCGGATGGCAACAGCAATATCGTCGGTCAGCAGTTCGAACTCCCTGCTCGCTGCCTCCTTCTCCCGCTCGTGTTGATACTGCCAGACCAGCACGGTGGCCAGCAGCGCCAGGGCGGCGACAAACCAGGCAACACTGTTTTTTCGGCTGACGATGGCGCGTCCGGGAGACAGGGGGGAATTGGCACGGCTGGCTGGCATAGGTGTAACGGCGTCTGTAGCTGTCGGGCGATGGGTTTTCCCTATGATAGATGTCTGCGGCGCTGTCTGCAGAAGATTCTGCTCCTGTGTGGCGCTGGGCGGTGATTCATATTGCTTATATGTTGATATGCGAGACGATTAGATGAAATGAATAGTCTGGTACAACTTTGATATATGAACTAAGAATGTGCGATGTGATTTCTTCAAACAGGCTCTGGATAGAGTCGATAACAAAAAAATGGAGTCATTATGCGCCATACCTGGTTTGCGAAGCGGGCCCCGCTGGCCCTGGTTTTATCCGCTGCCCTGACGGGTTGTCTCAGTAGCGGCGGGGAGGCGATGATGCTCCGCCACCCGCTACCTTCTACCCCTTGTTTGATCCGGCTGCGTCGCTGTCTGAAAACGCGTTGCCAATTCCCCTTAACCTCGCCATGCAGGACACGGCCGACGGCACGCTGAATATTCCGTTGGACGATGTTGAGTCAGCGTCATTCCGCCAGTTATTGGGTCAGTTGAACGATCTGGATGGCTGGTCCACCGTGGCGCCGGTGCAGATCCCCTTCAGTGCTGACATTGACCCCGCCTTTGCCGAGGGTAACGTTGTCGTGCTACGCACCACGCTAGTATCTCCTGCTACGGCAGAGCTGTTGGAGCTGGCGGCAGAGCGTTACGAGGAAGAGGGCGCTGCGCCGGCGATCAGCTTGATCAACGAGGCAGTTGCGAGTCTGGCGCATGCACCGCTGACAGGCCACCAGGTACCGGTGCCCGAGTTCACCTGCGCGGACCCGGTGACCGACCAGTTTGCGGTCAGCGTCGCCGCTACCGAAGCCAGCACGCTGCTACTCAAACCCATCAGGCCGTTGGCTCCCGGCGATGACCTGGCCTGTCTGGAGCAGGGCGGACCCTTCTACCAGAGCGTGGTAGCCGCGTCTGAGCTGGGCAGTGATGCGTTTTCCAACGGGTACCTGCCTGTACTGCTGGATGGCTTCAACAGCGTGGATGCAGACGCGGTTGGCCGCGCTCAGGGCTTTGCCCAAGTCACAGCTGCGGCTGCGTCTGGAGACTCGACACAAACTGCGCAGCTCAAAGCGCTTTACGGGCAGATCGGCGAGATCATCGAGCAGCAGAATCTGGATGGCGATGAGGTTGTGCTGAGCTTCGTATTCAGCACCCAATCAACCACAGCGGTGCTCGACTATCTGGCAGAGCGGGCGCCGGCCCGCAGTAGCAGCCTGAGCCTGGCGGCGCCGGCGGGCACGGTGTTGGCTAATGCCCATCTCTATAAAGGTGTACTGCAGAATGTCCCTTACTATCTGGCCAACAAGCCGGCCAACATCGGTGCGGCAGGTGGGCTGACGCCAGAGACGGATGCTCGTTCGGTGCTCAGCGGGCAGTGGGTCAGTGAGCGCGGGCAGGGTATCACGCGTTTTGACCTGCTGGCTGGCCGTGGCCCAGTAACCGGGCAGGCGGTCAATTTGCCGCTGCTGATGTCCGTGCCTGCGGGCGTTGCGCCGAGCGCTGGCTGGCCAGTCGTTATCTATCAGCACGGGCAGGGCAGCGATCGCTCGGCCATGGTTGGGCTGGCAGGCCTATTTGCAGCCGAGGGCTGGGCGATGGTGGCGCTCGATCACCCGCTGCACGGTGTGGTCAGTGGCAATCCGCTTGCTCCCTTGTTGATGGACCCGGTCAACGAGCGCCACTTTTATATCGACATGGACGGCGATGGCGCGATGGATGCCTCTGGTGCGCATTCGATGAATGGCTCGCCGGCAACCACGCGTGATATTCGCCGCCAGACCGTTGCCGACTTGCATCAGCTGCTTGCCAGCCTGGACACCATTGACGTTGGCGGTCAGCAGCTGGACAGCAGCCGAGTAGGCTACGTCGGGATTTCCATGGGTGGGGTGATCGGCTCCATGTTTGCCGGCACCGTCGCAGACGAGCAGGTCCAGGCGTTTTCGCTGAATGTGCCGGGCGGTGGCATGGCCAAGCTGTTTGACGGCTCTGTGGTGTTTGCCTCGCGCTTCCGTCCGCAACTGGCAGCTCAGGGCCTGGAATTTGGCAGTCAGGCCTATGAACGCTACTTCGCACTCGATCAGGCGGTGCAGGACAGCGGTGACCCGATCAACTTTGCCAATGCCATCAATGCAGGGAGTGCGGCTATCCATCTGGTTGAGATGGTCGGCAGCAGTGACGGCAACCCCCCGGACCTGGTGCTGCCCAACAACCTGATGAATGGGGATTTGTATAACGGCATCTTCCGTGCGGTGGGCCTGTCTGAGACTCAGGTAGCGGAGACGGCGCCGCTGTCCGGTACAACGCCGTTGTGGCAGAACGCAGGCCTGGATGCGTTAACCAGCGGCAGCGCCAGCGAGCGCCCTATTCGTCGAGTAGTGCGCTTCACCGGCGGTAGTCACTTTTCTCTGCATCTGCCGGGTCGGCCAGACAGCATGGCGCCTTTCAATGCGGCGTTTCCTGTCGCTGATGGGCCGGCGACCATGGCCGCGGTGCAGCGTCAGACGGTCGAGTTTCTGACCACCCAGGGGCTGACCTTGCGCGTTACGCCGGCCGAGGTTGGGCTAGTGACGCCCTGAGGTAAATACAGCTTGAGAACGCGTTTCGTTCTCAAGCTGTATCGCAGCGACAGAAGTGGTTAGAATGTTGCGAAATTATTTTGACGCTATTTTTATGACGCGCGCCCCGTACTAGAGCGGGGCGCGCTCGTTTCGGGCGCTGGGTGATGGAGCAGGGGGCTTGAATATCCTATTCGCTATCCGTTAGCTTTCGCTCCTTAGTGTCACTCTGATCTCATCAGACTCGCCTCAAGGATGCATGCACTGCATGGAAAACCCGACGCTGGACCCGGATCTGAACTCCGTGACATACGGCGACCCGCGTGCGCGGGAAGCGCAGCGACTGATGCTGATCGCCAATGCGCTGATTCTGGTGTTGCTGGTGATTGCTGTGCGCACACTGTCGGTCGGGGACTGGTTTAACACAGCCTTACTCGCTGCGGCTTTGCTCGCGGTGCTGGTGGGACGCATTCTGAATCGGCGAGATCGGCTTGAGGCCTCGGTTGCCTTGGTACTGAGTGTTGTCACGGCTGTCGTTGGCGTGTCGATGTGGGAGTCGCAAGGCCTCTACAGCGGTGCCATTCTGGCGTTTCCGGCACTGCTGGTGGTGGCGGGTACGGTTGCCACCCGCCGGCTGTTTCTTGGCTTGCTGATTTGCATGCTGGGCATTGTGATCGCCATTACGCTTCTCTCCATCGCAGGCGTGCGCAGCTATGTACCGGAACCAATCGGGTGGGGGCGTTTAACGGTTGTCTGCGCCATCCTGGTGGTGTCTGCTCTGGCTATTTCCTTGTTGATGCGTGACCTTCGCTGCGCTCGGGCGTTGCTGCGCCACGAGGTAAAGCGTCTGCGCGCTTCAGAAGCCAAGCTGAGCCATCTCAAGCAGCATGACTCGCTGACCGACTTGCCTAACCGGCAGGTTATCGGCGAGCTGGTGCAGTCGGCGATCGAGCGGGCGCGGGGGCAGGGCAGGCAGCTTGCGCTGGTGTTTGTTGATGTCGACAACTTCAAGACCATCAACGATTCGTTGGGCCATGCGGCCGGGGACGCGCTGCTGCAGATTATCGCGGAGCGCCTGCAGCGCGCGGTGCGTGAGTCGGACACGGTCAGCCGCCAAGGCGGTGACGAGTTCATCATGACGTTGCCTGACCTGGATGGGCAGGAAACGGCCCTTGCAGTTGCTCGCCGCATGCAGGAGATCGTCGGGCAACCGATAGGGCTTGGCGATATGCAATTGGTGACCTCGCTGTCGATCGGCATGGCGCTGTTCCCGCGCGACGGTGATGACTTTGCCACCTTGTTACGCAAGGCTGAGCTGGCAACCCAGCGTGCCAAGGCTACCGGTCGCAATACCTGCTGCCTGTTCGACGAGCAGATGAACGTTAATACGCACGAACGGCTGAGCATTGAGCAGGATTTGCGTCAGGCGCTCGCACACAACGAATTCGAACTGTACTTTCAGCCCATTATGGATCTGACAAACCGGCGCCTGGAAGGCGCGGAGGCGTTGTTGCGTTGGCGTCACCCACAGCGCGGAATGCTCTCGCCGGATGTCTTTATCGACGTTGCCGAGCAGTCGGGGCTGATCACCAGTATCGGTGACTGGGTGCTCCTTGAGGCCTGCCGGCATGCCGCCAGCTGGCATGGGCTGCGTGTATCAGTAAACCTGTCTGCTGTGCAGTTTCATCGCGGCAATCTGGAAGAAAGTGTCGCTCTGGCGTTGGACGCCAGCGGGCTGGACCCTGCGCTGCTTGAACTGGAGCTGACCGAGTCCATGCTGCTGGAAGACTCCGAGCGTTTTCTGCAGCGACTACAAAATCTCAAACGCCTGGGCGTGCAGCTGGCGATAGACGATTTTGGAACCGGTTACTCCAACCTGGCTTACTTGCAGCGTTTTCAGGTCGACAAGCTCAAGATCGACAAATCCTTTGTCACCGACTTGAGCAGTAACGAACAGAACCTGGCCATTGTGACGGCGATTATTCAGATGGCGCGCAGCCTGAGATTGCAAACCACGGCCGAGGGCATCGAAACAGCCTGCGTTCAGTCAGTGCTGGTCGAGCTGGGCTGCAAGCTGGGTCAGGGCTATCTGTTTTCACGGCCCGTGCCGCCAGAGGACTTTAATGGCTATGCACGACAGTTTAGGGCCTGATACAAAAAGCGTTTGGTAACCGTTCATGCATACAGGGACAGCAGAAATTGTCGTTGGGGCGCTTAGAGGATCGGTACTCCCAGTCATTTTGAGCAGCGGGAATTCTGACTTTGCTTACTATGGAGTTGGGACGGCGTTTGTTATCGAGCATGACGGTTTTCTTTATGCAATCTCGGCCCAGCACGTGCTTCGCAATCAGGGGGCCGCGGACGACAAATTTCGCCTTTTTACGCCTAAAAAGAGCATCCTGGTGCAGTATGATCGCGCGTTGCTTTTCAAGGCCGAACCGGCGCCCGAATACGATGTACTTATCAGGCGAGTCTATTCGCCTCAGGTGGCTCAACTTCTTGAAAGCGGAATTAAGCCAATACCCAGCGACTCAACACTTGACCGTGAAGCTCTGCAGTACATGGCGGAGCTGGCAGTCGTTGGGTTTCCAGAAGGTGGCCGCCGGTACGACTACGAGAACCGGGATTTTTCAGCGCAGATTCACGCAGTAATGTGTGTGCCTGCCGAGAGCAATGTCGAGAAGCTGCAGGCCGCGCGAGCAAGTGGGCCTGTACCTGCGACAATGAGAGGCATGAGCGGGGCTGTTGTGATTGCACTGACGAAGGCAGGTGCGCTCTTCGCCGGAATGGTCACCATGGCGTCCGAGTCGTCTGGTCTAATCCACTTTATACCGGCTGCCAGCATCATCGATTACCTAGAAGAAGCCAACAGCAGTAGCCCTGGAGCCAGATAGAATCCAACGCCGCCTTCCGCGTATAATTCAAAGTTCGCATAATATCCGTGCAGGTTATGTTTAGCCCCGGTCGTGGGATTATCCACGGCCACGGCCGGCAGGGCGTCACATAACCTGCCATTATGCGAAACGGTACTATTATTCGCGCCGGCGCACCTGGGCCTGGCTGAAAAATAGTACCAAAAACTCTTGCAGGCTCTCCGTGATTTGGTACCATTTTCCCGATCGAGCACGTTTAACCAGGTCGAATAAAGGTACTAAAATGCTAATCAAGTTTGATGCCGACTCTGCGCTAGTTGACCAGCTGAAAGCCTATACCGGTGAGCGCACAGGTTCTAAGGCGTTCGCCTCTGCTGCTGCCGGTGCCCCCGGCCTTTCTGCTGAGATTCGCCGTTTGCGCAATGAGCTGGAGCAGGCCCGCGAAACCATTCGCGTGCAGCGTCAGACTTTGGAGCAGGCCCGTTGCGCTGCTATCGCACTCGTCGAGCGTTGTGGTCAGGAGGATTTGATAAATGGATGATCGCGACCTGATCCAGCGCTTGATCGATACGCCGCCAACGCCTCGTTGGCTCTCCGTTCTCGTCTGGATCGTCGGTGCTGCTGCTGCCGCTCTGATGCTGGCGTTTGTTGGCTCTAGTCCGTTCTGACGCCTGCGCGGTTGCCCTGATCGCGTTCTCGCCATATGGGCCAGCTCCGGCCCTCACCGCGCAATGTCCAACCCGGTTTTGGTTGTAATGGTCCGATGGCCTCGGCTGTTCCAGGGCTACCAGAACCGGGAACCCTGATTCCCCTGTTTTAACCGCCTAGGGTTATTTTGATGTTGTGCAGTGCTATCTGCATGGCTATAAAGCCCGCCACAGCTTCCAGTGTCCACAGCGTCACCCCTCCTATGATTATCCCTAGGGCTATCTCATAAGCCAGTCTTGGCTCTTTTGGGGTGCGTTTTGGTCTTGGTGCTTCGTCCCTTTCTGCTCTCATGTCCCTGTCTCGGCTGGGTGGGGGTGCTGTAACACCCCCACTTTACCGCAAAACTCTGCGGTCCCTCTCTACCTCAGAGCTTCCTGTTCGTAGCCAAACAGTATCCCTTTCAGGGCTATTCTTGCCTGATTTCTGGCCTCTGCGGGAAGTGCTTCAAACCTCCGCAATATCGGACGCATGTCATCAGATACGAGTAGCTCCTCCTCGGTCGCTAGCAGTTCGTCGGTCGTTATGCCGAGCACGCGCGCTATCGCCAGCGCCTTGTCTGCTGCTGGCATTCCTTGGCCCGCCTCGTACCCTGTGTAACTCGATTTGCTGACCCCTGCTGCCTCGTAAACCTGTTGTTGCGTCAAGCCTCGGGCCGCCCGAAAGCGCTTCAGGTTCGCTGCCAATATCATTGATCGCTCGGTCTGTATGTTCATGATTTTTCGAGGCTAATGGCTGTTCGCATATACAGTTCCGATATTTCGGATATTTTTCCCTTGATTACTGTTAGCTGCCCTGCTTATGATACCGGTCGTTGACTACCGATATTTCGATATTGACAGGGTTTTGCATGTTCTACGACTGGATCAAGGCGTATCAGGAGTTTGATTTCGACCTGCCACCCGCGCCGGGCGGTGTGATCCTTGTCCGTTATGACGCAGAGCAGGGCGATGAATTGAGCCGCTCCGCGCCCGCTTTCCTAGCTGAGGGCAGCTACTGCACCACGTTTCGCATCCATGTTTGCGGTCGGAAGATCACCGTTGATGGCAACCCGTCGCGCATCAATCGCTTGGATAACGTGTTTGGTATCGAAACCCTTGACGGTTGTTTTCGTGTCATTAATGCATTGCTCGCTGAGCTGGGCTATCCGCCCATGACCAAGTGCACCACGGTTAAGCGTCTGCAAAACCAATCTGTCCTCGCTGACGGTGTTGTTATTCAGCGTCTCGACCTGACCAGTAATTTTTATGTGGGGCAGGGTAACGAGCGGGCATATCTGCGCGGCATTTCCAGTCAGCGCTATCGGAATTCAATTGGTTACCTGTACCCGGACGGATGCACATGTGTTTGGACCCCTACAGGTGGCGAGAAGGCAGGGCGCTTGGTTTACCCAGGCAACTACGCAAAGGCTGCTGAGTTGGATGCGCACTTGCTGCCAAAGATCAAACGCACTTTTGGCGATGACTCCGAAGAGTACGCCTACGTGAAGCAGCTCCGCGATTGGTGCGCTTCTGTGGGCATGGTTCGTTCGGAAATTAAGCTCAAGTCTGAGCTTTTGAAGCGTGAGCGGCTGGCCTACTGGGGCCTGTTTGACGAGCGCAAATTGGTGGAGATTCACGACGATTTTTTAAAGGTGGGCGACAAGATGACTCTAGACGCATTTGACACTGTGAGCATTACCCAGCACCTGATTGAAGAGGGCGTTTGTAAGTCTGTTCAGGCTGCCGGTCGGACCGCTGGTTACGCATACGAATGGATGCATGGCGCTACTTTCAATTTCGACAAGCGTTCCGTTCAGGACCATCGCGCCCGTCTCCGTCGCATCGGAATTGATATCAAGATTCCGTTCGATTCCACCCGCTGTGGTGTCGTCTTCATCAAGAACGTGCGTGAGGTCGAGCGTACCCATGAACAGCCTATCCCGGCCTTCTACCGGTATGCTCAAGTGCCGTCGCACCTTCGACTGGTGGCCGCATGAATATCGTCCAGGCCGTTGCCTTCTTCCTGAAGTTCTCCATTGTCCTTTGCGTCGCATTGGCCCTCGTTGTCTGGGCGTCGTATGACGTCACGGTGATGGCTGTTCTGATTTCTCTTTTTCTGGGCATTGGTCCTTCTGTTTGGGTTTATCTCCGGCTCCAAGGGCTGCGCCATGAATAAAGTTTCTCTTGGCAGCCGCGTCCAGACTCGTCGCGAGATTGGCAAGGCGCGTACCACTCGCCCGGTTCCAGTCGTAACCAACTGGGATGCACTCCGCTCTGACCTGCAGGCCCGCGTTCACTTTGGCCCGCCCAAGCCCCTTGCGATCCAGCAGCGTGAACTATCCGAAACCGACTCTGCCCGCTACTGGCGTTTTATCGACGACATCAAGCGCTATGGCCGGGAAGAGTCATCACTCAAGGGCACGCCGTTTGTAGGCGATGCCTTTGGCTTCTAATCAAAGGTGGAAATTTAATGGCTATCAAAATTGAGGTTGTCAGTCGTGACGTAGATGTTCGCAGCGGTCGCAATGAGCGCGGTGATTGGACTATTCGCGAGCAGCACGCCTACATGCACAAGGGTACCGATCCATACCCTGAGCGCATCAAGATCACGCTTGAAAAGGATCAGACCGCTTATGAGCCGGGTAATTATGAGCTGGCTGATAGTTCGTTCTTCGTCGGCAAGTACAACGATTTGATGTGCCGCCCGCGCCTGGTACCGATGCCAGCAGGGCAGGGCGCAGCGTCTAAAGCTTCTTGATAGGGCGCCGTCATGTCGAAAGTCTTTCTAACTTGCGATTTAAACAACCTTTCGATTGTGAACGGCGCTCCTGTGTGTTCAGAGTGGGAATACATGACACCCATGTTTCCCATGTTCGAATTAACGTTGCCGGAACTATCGGCCGTTATGGGCGCAACTGCGCTTTTTTTGGCAATCTGTTACAGCGGGCGCGGATTGCTCAAACAACTTTTATCGCCCGCTAATTCTGACTGAGGTCACATCCATGAAAGCAATGAATGTTGTTCGCCGTTTCGGCGTGAAAGTTGGTGGCGCTGCTGCTGGTGCCGTTGTTCTGTCCTCGCCGGTTTACGCCGCCATTGATACCACTGCGGTCGTTGATGAATTTGCATCTGCTGGCACTGCTGCCGGTGCTGTCATCGTCGCTGCGATGGTGTTCGCTGGTATCTGTATGGCCGGTTTTGCGCTGTATCGCCGCCTCAAGTAACACGGTTGCATCAGGGGCCCTTCGGGGCCTCTTTTTCTTTGGGGTATCGAAAAATGACGCTTTATATTCTCGTTGTCTGGCTGCTCGGCCTTAACATCATCTTCACCTCATGAAAAAACTACTTTTTGTTTTTCTCGCTTGCTTTTCTTTTTCGGCATTCGCTGAGAATTATTATTGGGAATTGGGCGGCGTCCCCAATCAGCGTTTTGATTTACCAATGGATGCTTGCGCTTATTACGAAGCCAACAACCCCCCATATACTTTGCAAGGCCCTGGCACTGGTTTTGATACGCCTACTATTTTTAAGTGTGCATTCGGTGTTAATGGTCAGGTTTTATCCAGCCCTTCAATCAAACTTGTTTACCGTCGCGGCAATACTTGCCCGGAAGGCACTGTTTATAATCCCGAAACGGGCGGTTGTGAGGCTGATTGTTCGGCCACTGTTGGCGAGTATCTGTTGGCGCGTGGGGCTGACGGCCCCGTAATCAATAACGATGGCACCAACTATGTGGCCAGCTCTGCGCCTGAAAGCGTCTGCGCTGCAAGTTGTTCCTATTCCTTAACAAGTTCTTTTAACAGCTCTTGCTATTTTGTCCCAGGCTCTACCGACACCGGCTATTGTAATTACATCGTCGAAGGTACCGGGGAGTCTTGTTCTTCGCATAATTTGGTTCCAGGTGGCCCCGGCGATCCGTTGAACGCGCCGCCTCCGCCTGATCCTGACGACCCTAATCCAGACCCCGAAGAACCAGACCCCTGTCATGGCGTGCCCGGTTTCGAGTGGGACGGTTCAACTTGCGTTAAAACTCCCGGCGACGGTGGCGACGGTGATGGCTCAGGTGATGGTGGCGGCTCTGGTGACGGCGGCGGCTCTGGTGACGGCGGTGGCTCCGGTGATGGTGGCGGCTCTGGTGATGGTGGCGGCTCTGGTGACGGCTCCGGCGGTGATGGTTCTGGCGGTGATGGCTCTGGCGGTGATGGCTCTGGCGGCGGTTCTGGTGAAGATGGCACCGATAACACTGGTAACGCTTCTGCCGGTTGCGATTCGCCGCCCTCAGGCTCTGGCGATCCGCTTCTGGTTGCGATGCTCCAACAGCAGTGGCACACCATGTGTGCGGGTGATGAATTGACCGAGGCCCAGTTGCAGGCCGGCTTGACTGCTAAGGGTCTGCAAAATGCTGATGATCTCGACAACGTTTTAGGGGAGGAGGGCGAGGACATAAGCTCGCAAGTTACCTCGGCAATTAATGGCGTTTTCAGTTCTGGGCCTTCTAATGCCTGCCCGCTTACTGATTCCACCATTTCGACCAAATGGGGCAGTTTTGAATTGCCGTGGACTATGGGTTGCTCAATTTTTAATGTCATTTCGGCAATGATTTTCTTTTTTTCCTATCTCGCTGCCGGTTGGATTTTGTTCGATGCGCTAGTGCGCGGAGGTGACTAATGCCATTGCCTTTAGTTCTGACTGCTGCCGGTGCTTCCGGTGTTATCGCGACTGCCGTTAAATGGATTGTTGGCTATTCAATCGTTCGGGTCATTGCTGCGCTTGGCATTGGTCTGGTGACGTTTTCCGCGTTGGATTCGATAACGTCACTGATAACCAACTTTATCGAGTCCAACACTTCCGGCATTGGTGGCCAGTTTTGGGAAGTTGCTGTCGTTCTTAATGTGCCGCATGCAATTAAGGTCGTTACAAGCGCTTATGTTGCTGCTGTTGCTATTCGTCAGCTCATGGGCGTTTACAACAAAGTGACCTTTGGGAAGTCAAAATAATGCTCTATCTCGTCACGGGCACGCCCGGTTCTGGCAAAACGTTAAATACCATCAAGTTCGTGGCTGAAGAAAAGCAATTTCAGGGCCGTGACGTTTATTATTTCGGCATTCGTGATCTTTCGCCCGATCTTGGTTGGCAAGAGCTGACCGAGGAAGAGGCTTTGAAATGGTATGAGCTGCCTTCCAACGCGGTCATTTTGTTCGACGAGGCTTATAACGTCTTTCCCACTAAACACGGCTCACAGGGCACGCCCGAGCATGTTAAGCGCCTCGCTACGCATCGCCATCAGGGCCACGATGTTTTTTTGATTTGTCAGAAAGTAGTTGGCCAGCTTGACACTTTCGTTCGCGGTCTGGTCAACCGTCATCAGCACTACGCCCGCATTATGGGCAGTCTAAACATCAATCGCTTTACCTGGGATGTCTGCCAGCAAAACCCGGATTCTGCATCGACTCGCAAAGATGCGAACGTCGATCAGTTCCGCATGGATAAAAAGTATTTTGGTGTCTACCACTCGGCTGATACTCACACCCATACGCTGTCTGTCCCGTGGAAAAAAATAGTTCTGATTTTCGTCGGTATCGGTGTTCTGATCTTGCTGCTGTATCAGATCAAAGGCTTTTTCATTCGTGACGAGCCGCAGCCGGTGACCGCCACATATGCCGGTGTTGTGCCTGGGCAAATGGTTGCATCTGCCGATCGGGATCTCACGTTCTCCGAGCTGGTGACGCCCGAGGTCGACGGTTTCCCATGGTCCGCGCCGATTTATCGAGAGCGATTCACTGATGTGCAGGACTGGCCCAAGCCCGCGGCGTGTTACACATCAGAGCGCACAGGCTGCCGCTGTTTCACCCAGCAGGGAACGCCGCTAGAGGTGCCTGACGGCATGTGCGTTGCTATCGTTGCCGGTGGCTTTTTCGATCACACAAGGCCCGTCGCAGACGGGCACAGCTTGGTGGGTGAGGCTGGCGGGAGTGGCTTGCCCACATCCGCCAGCATCATCAACCAAGCAGATCCTGATTCTTATGATTTAACCCGGGTCCGTGTTGAGGTTGTTCCCCAGTCTGGCCGCTTCTAGCTGTTAAACGGTACTATTATTCGCGCCGGCGCTGCCGCATCGAGCAGAAAAATAGTACCAAAATGCTTTACTCCTTTCCTGCGTATTGGTATCATAACAGCATCTAAACACAAATGAGGCTGCTCAAATGATACCAGATCAGGTTTTTCGTATCCGTTCTATCGTTCTCGCTTCCGTGGGTTCTGACTCTCTGGCCGCTCAGTTTCTCGACAACTATCTGTCCGATGTTGACGTTGGCCTCTATTCTCCTTGTCGTCTTTTCGATTTTCTGCGCGGGCTATATGCAGCCGGATCATGGTCTAGTGATGACCAGGACGCGATAGAACACCTGTTTTTTGCTGCTTATCCGGTTTAAGGGGGGGCAAAATATGCTTATCAAGTTCGAGGCTGATCCGGCTTTGGTTGACCGCATAAAGGCGTACAGTTGCGAGCGTACCGGCTCAAAGGCGTTTTTGGTTGCTGCGTCTGATGCTCCTGATTTGGTGCTTGAGCTTCGCCGTTTACGCTCTGAGCTTAGCCAGGCAAACGAGACTATTCTTGTGCAGCGTCAGACCCTTGAGCAGGCCCGCTCCGCTGCTCTGGCTCTGGTTGAGCGTTGCGGTCAAGGGGATTTGATCAATGGATGATGACGAGCTGGCCCAGCTCAAGGCCCTGATGTTAAAGGCTATCGAGTCGGTCGAGTATCTGCCGTACGCCGAATTACAGCCTTTGGCTCATTTGGCTGACCGACTTTCAATCTGTTGGGGAGAGATTGAGGAACGCGACGAGACCGGCAGGAATTTGGGCTGAGCGTTTCGCATAATATATATTATGTTAAATAAGGTGTATGGCGATTATGCAGGTCTGCCAAGCGCCGCCCGCCCTGCCTGTTTATTCGCACTCAACTCGTCACGCCACGCCTGACTCTGCTTTGCGCCTTCTCGGTGTCAACCGTCCGCCTTTGTCGGCATTGGCTGTTTTGCTAGATGGTTGCAGCTGCGCCTGTGTCAGGTGAAATGCGATAAAGGCTCGGGTTATGTCCTGGTCAACCAGAGCCAAGGTTTCTCCACTGCCGGTGGTTTCGAGTTCCGACAGGTCTAGTTGTCGGGCTTTGGCGAAGGCCTGCAGCAACTTCCAGAACGGTACCTTGTGGTCGATATGCAGGTCCTCACGTTTTAGGATCTCCTGGCCGCTTAGCGCACAGGTGACAGGTAATGTCAGTGTGTCCCTGAATGCCATGAGTTGCGGGCGAACGGCGAATCGCAGTGCCTCACAGGTCTTGCCGTAAGCGGATTGCTGCACGCCGGTAATACAGCGTTTGTAGGAAAACGATGCCTGCGTGCCGTCTCGGCGAACCAGCCAAAGGCCCTGACCTGCGCCCAGCGCGTTGCGTGCGACCCTGAAATGGTCGATTCCCGGCCCAATCTTGCGCTCGGCATCCGGGTGCTGGGCGATCAGCAGGTGAAGTTTCTGAACGGCGGCCGGGTGTGTAACCCGGCCAGTGGGGGCTGTAGCCAGATACCGCTTGAGCCGGCTAAGCAGCTCCTGTTTGGATGAGTATTCAAATGGGCCCAGCCAATACACGCGTGAGCGCCCTCCTTCGCTTATCTGACGTCGCAGTCGCTGGGCTGCAGCGGTTCTTTGCGGGTTTGTCTTTGCAGCAGGCGCTGCGTCAATGCTATCTGTTGCCGGGTTTGCGCGGTGTCGCGCATGGCGATCACCAGCGGTAAATCGGGTAGCGCCTTTACTATCTTGATTTGCCCAGTGCCGTCACGGTCCGCCAGGTACTGCAGTACGGTCGGATCGGTGACGGCCAGGTCAAACCGCTTTGCCAGCAGCATCTTCAGCAGCATTTGGTCGCTGGTGGCGCCGAGGTAGGTGTTGTCTGGATAGGCATCCATCAGGCGTCGCAACTCGGCGGGATAGACGTAGCTGTTGACCAGGCCGACGCTATGTTGCGCGAACAACTGCTCCAGGTCGGCTGTTTCAATCGTTGTGCCCGCCAACGCCAGTAACGCAAGGCCGGAATAGTCGACTGGGTCGGACGCGACGAAGCCCTCGTTTACGCCGTCTGGCCAGGCCGGAAAGTAGCCAAGGTAGCCGTCGCGCCCGGCAATTTCCTTGGCCCGGCGCCAGGGATAGAACTCTACCTGTAGCTCGATGCCGCACTGGGCCAGCATGCTGCGCAGGTGCTGAATGGCGTTGCCGCTGTTGTTCATGCTGGAGCTGGAGTACGGCTCCCACTCCAGCGAGGTGATCTTCCAGGTGGCCTGTTGCGCGTTGCTGTAGCTACTCAGGCCGCACAGCAAGGTGAATGCAAGGAGGATGGTCGTCAGCGGCTGATAATGTGGCTTCATGGCAGTCCTGCCTGCAGTCGAACGTTTGACTCTATTGCAGCATAGCAGCCCGCAGCCTGGTTATTGGCGGGTGTCCTCAGTCATGCCCCAGCAGCGTCTGCCGGAGCCAACTGGCTGCGGGCCCAAGGGGCTGCTGTCTGGACCAGATGACCTCTAGGGCCTGCTGGCGGGGCCAGCCGGGTACCTGTAATTCGCTCAGCCTGCCTGCACCGTAGTTGTCGACCAGCCAGCGTGGCAGGCTGGCCCAACCAAAGCCGAGCACGGCCAGATCCAGCAATATCAGATAGTTGGGGGCGATCCAGCTGCGGACGGCGGCGTCTGGTAAGTCGTCTGTCGGCTGGCGTTTGCCCTTCAAGGTATTGAGGCGCAGGGCGCGGTGCTGTGCAAGCTGGTCCAGCTCTACCCTCTCCCGCCCAGCCAGTGGATGACTGTTGCCCACAAAAACGGAGAACTCGGCACGCTCGGCTACGCTGGCGCGGCCGATTTCCGGCGGGTGGGCGCCGGCAACAGGCAGCAACCCCAAGGTGCCTCGTCCGCTACTGATCAGGTCGATGATGTCGTCATGCTCGGCAAAGATGCACTCGAACTCCAGCTCCGGAAAGCGCGCTGCCAGCTCATTCAGACGCGCACTGTAATGGGCTGATTGATAGGCGTCGGATAGCACCAGGGTAAGCCGTGGTTCCAGGCCAGCCGATAGCGCATACGCCGCTTGCTGCAGTTGCTCGGTTGCGCCCAGTACGGCATTGGCATGGCGCAGCAACCCCTGCCCTGCCTCGCTCAATACCGGCGACTTGGGACTGCGGTCAAACAGCGTTACGCCGAGATCAATTTCCAGCCGCGCGATAGCTTCACTGATGGTGGACTGGCTTTTACCCAGGCGCCGGGCGGCTGCGCTGAAACTGCCTAGACTGGCGGCCTGAGCAAAGGCCTCCAGGGATTCGGGTGAGATTTTCATATCGGTTTAGCCGATGGTTGTTAATTTCTATCTGCAGGATAGACCGTAGAAAATACGCCTGTCGATTAAATAGGAGTTATTTTCATGAGTACGGCTGTGGTGGTGCCTCGCAAATCCTTGTCTGAGCGTGTGCTGCACGCGCTGCTGTTTGAGGGCCTGGCGGTGCTGCTGTTTTCTCCCCTGGTGGCGCTGGTCAGCGGTAAGTCGCTGGCGCATAGCGGCGCGCTGACCCTGATGATGTCCTTTGTCGCGGTGCTCTGGAATATGGCGTTCAGTGCCGGCTTTGAGGCGCTGGAACGCAGCCGCGGCTGGCGCCGCACGCTGCGGCTGCGGCTCGCACACGCCTGCCTGTTTGAGGTCGGCTTGATTGCCGCGCTGGTGCCGATGATTGCCTGGTGGATGCAGGTTGATCTGTTGCAGGCGTTGCTGCTGGATATCGGGCTGGTGCTGTTGTTTCTGCCCTACACCCTGATGTTCAACTGGCTGTATGACCGTTATCGGCCACAAGTGGTGGCCTGCTGGCGGGCGCGCCCGGTCAACTAAGCCGGGCGGTTACCAGATCAGATCATTGTGCTGCCTCGAGCGCCTGCAGCGCCTGGCGGCTGGCCTCGAGTTCCTCTACAGCCTCTTCCAGCTTGGCGGTGCGCTTGCGTACATCCTCTGCATCACCGCTGCGCTCGGCTTCAGACAGCTCCGCCTCGCGCTCGCGCACTTCGGCAGTATGCTCGCGGACTTCCTGGGCAGCGTCATTCAGCAACTGCTCGTTGCTGCAGTTTTGTTGTACACCCTGGAGGGCGCGTGTCAGGCCGGCGATCTGGCCGCGGTTTTGCTCCTGCTCGGCTATCTCGAGTTGCTGTTGTATCTCGTGCGCTTTGTGCTGACAGAGCGAATCCAGTGGCTCGCCGGCCAGCGCCTGCTGGCTCAGCCCCAGCGATACGGCGCACAGGGTGGCAGTTACTAATAAAGGACGTTTTCCAAACATGGCTCGGCTCCCTGATTGATGGCGTTGCTGTGGGCATCATTCACTGTACCAATCAGGGTTGACGCTTGCCCTGCTGGTTGACGTTAATGCGTCATTGATCGCACAACAACAAGGATTGCCCATGTACAGCGTTGACGACATTCAGTTGGAGCATCGCCTGGTTGACGGCGTAAACACGCGTATTGCCAGCGTTGGTGAGGGGCCGGTGGCGTTGCTGATTCATGGCTGGCCCGAGTGCTGGTACTCGTGGCGCCCGCAGATGGTGGCGTTGGCCAACGCCGGGTTTCGTGCTGTAGCACCAGACATGCCCGGGTTTGGCGAAACCGACGCCCTGCCCCAGATTAAGGACTACAACGCCAAACGTATCGCCGCCTTTATGCAGGGGCTGGTGGAGTACGCTAACAGCGGCAAGCCGTTGTTGCTGATTGGCCATGACTGGGGTGCGATCAACTGCTGGCAATTTGTGCAGTTGCACCCGGAACTGGTTGAGCGTCTGGTCATCATGAGCGTGCCGCTACGCCCTGTTGCCGATGTCCCGCCCATCGAGTTTTTGCGTGGCTATTTTGCCGGCAACTTCTTCTATCAGGTCTACTTCCAGGAGCCGGGAGTGGCCGAGGCGGAGTTTGATGCCGACCCCGAGGGAATCTTGCGGGCGCTCTACTGCTCACCCGATACGCCGCGTCATTCGCCGGCGCTGGGCAAGGCGTTGTCTGAAGGCGGCGGCTGGATCGGCCGTTTGGGCGTGCCCAAGGTGCAGCCGGGCTGGTTGAGCGACGAGATGCTGGCTTATTACCTAGAGGCCTATCGGCACAGTGGCTTTGCCGGGGGGATCAACTATTACCGTAATCTGGACGACAACTGGCGTGAGCTGCTGCCGCTGCGCAATCAGGTGATTGGTTGTCCGGTGCTGTTTCTAGCCGGTAGTGATGACATGGTCATCCAGGGCGCCGATGAAGCGGCCCTGCGCGAGATGATGGGCGCCCGCGTGCCACAGCTTGAGATCGTGCTGTACCCGAAAATCGGGCACTGGCTGCAGAACGAGGCGGCCGAGCAGGTCAACGTTGACCTGCTGGCCTTTGCCACGGCCTGACTCGAATACCCTTAGCCCCGGGCAGGGGCTAGGGCATTAAAGACCGGTAAACAGCAGTGGCGTGGGTACCGCTCGAAAGTCGATTGACATCATCAGGCTCAGCGCCGTTATGGCGATGATCGAGAAGCCGAACAGTTTGCGTGCCCACACGCGGTCGTCTACTTCCTCGCGGTAGCCGGACAGCGCGATCAGCAGCCACCAGATGCTGACCAGCAGCGCGATGACCAGATACCCGTAACCAGCAAAGCCCGACAGCGTAAGCATCAGCGCCGCGGCCGCAAAGGCCAGGATGTACCAGACGATGTGCTGTTTGGTCACCCGAATGCCCTCTTTCACCGGCAGCACCGGAATGCCGGCTGCGCTGTAATCATCAAAGCGGAAGATGGCAATCGCGTACGAGTGCGGCATCTGCCACAGACAGAAGATCAGCAGCAACAGCGCTGCCCCGGTATCGAACTGACCGGTCACAGCGCAGTAGCCCACCACCGGCGGCATGGCGCCTGACAGGCTGCCGACCAGCGTGCCGTAAACCGAACGACGCTTCATCCAGAGGCTGTACACGCCGACATAGATAAAGAAGCCGAAGGCCGCCAGCGCGGTGGCCACCGGCGTGGTGTACCACCACAGCAGGCCAAAGCCTGCCAAGCCCAGTACCACACCGTGCGCCAGTGCCGCCAGTAGCGAAATCTGCCCGGTGACCAGCACCCTGCCCCGCGTGCGCTCCATATGACGATCAATGTCGCGGTCGATGCAGTTGTTCATCACGCAGCCACTGGCAACCACCAGCGACAGCCCGATCACGGTAGCCAGCAGCAGACCGAGATCTATCTGCCCCTGGGCGGCGAGGAAGTATCCCCCCGCCACCGCAATCAGGTTGCCGAAGATGATGCCGGGCTTGGTGACCAGCAGGTAGCGTTTGAGTTTCACTGGAACATCCAGGGCATCATCAGCATGTCGGCGTTGACCATGATCCAGATGGCCAGACCAACCAGCATGACGATGATCAGTACGGTGAACAGGAAGGCCACCAGATTCCAGCGGCCCTCGGACGAGGTGTTCATGTGCAGGAAGCACACCAGATGCACCACGACCTGCACAACGCCCATGACGAGCATGCTGATCAGGTTGACGCTCTGGCTGAACTGCCCGCTCATCACCATCCCGAACGGGATGGCAGTGAGGATCACCGACAGGATGAAACCGATAGCGTAAGAGCCGTAGCTGCCGTGGCCGGCACCGGCGTCGGAATGCGCATGACTCATCAGATAGTCCCCATCAGATAGACAATGGTGAACACGCAGATCCAGACGATGTCCAGGAAGTGCCAGAACAGGCTCAGGCACATCAGGCGTGTGTTGTTACGGTCGGTCAGGCCGCGCTTGCTGACTTGCAGCATCATGATGACCATCCACACCAGGCCAGCCGTCACGTGCAGACCGTGCATGCCGACCAGGGTGAAGAAGGACGACAGGAACGCGCTCTTGTCTGGGCCAAAGCCTTCGACGATCAGGTGATGGAACTCGTTGAGTTCCATCCCGATGAAGCCTGCGCCCAGCACAAAGGTCGCCGCCAGCCAGGCCAGTGTCTGCCCCTTGAAGCCGCGGTGCGCTGCAATCATGGCAAAGCCGTAGGTGCAGCTACTGACCAGCAGCAGTGCGGTTTCACCTAGCACATAGGGCAGCTCGAAGATGTCCTTGCCGCTGGGGCCACCGGCCGTGTGGTTGACCAGCACCGCATAGGTGGCGAACACACAGGCGAACAAAATGCAGTCGGTCATCAGGTACAGCCAGAAGCCGAATACGGTGTTGCCGCCGGTGTCATGGTGCTCGTGATCGTCATGCGCCACGGCGTGGTTGGAGTGCATTACAGTGCTCGACATATCAGATCTGCTCCGCAACGGGTTGAGTGTTCAGCGCCTGACGCGGCGCCTCAAAGTTGGCGTGATGCAGGTTCTCGATGCGCTCTACTTCGTCAGGCTGCACGTAGTAGTCGACGTCTTCGTTGTAGCTGCGCGCGATGAAGGTAGCGATCATGCCGATTAAGCTGACCGCGCCCAGCCACCAGATGTGCCAGACCAGCGCAAAACCGAATACCGCACCCAGCAGACCGATAATCAGGCCGGCCGAGGTGTTCTTCGGCATGTGGATCGGCGCGTAATGATCAGGGCGCAGGTAGGCTTCGCCACGCTCTTTCATGTCCTGGAAGGCATCCAGTGCACGTACGCTCGGCGTAACAGCAAAGTTGTAGAACGGCGGCGGCGAACTGGTCGACCATTCCAGGGTACGACCACCCCAGGGGTCACCGGTCACGTCACGCAGCGACTCACGGTTACGCAGGCTGACCACGAGCTGGGCCAGCTGGAACAGAATCCCGCACAGAATCAGGCCAGCACCGAAGAAGGCAACGATCAAATACGGCTGCCACATCGGGTTGTCGTAGTGGTTCAGACGGCGCGTCATGCCCATGAAGCCCAGTACATAGAGCGGCATGAAGGCGACGAAGAAGCCGGTGATCCAGCACCAGAAGGCACCCTTGCCCAGACGCTCGTCCAGCTTGAAGCCGAAGGCTTTCGGGAACCAGAAGGTGAAGCCGGCCAGATAGCCGAACACCGCACCACCGATGATGGTGTTGTGGAAGTGAGCAATCAGGAACAGGCTGTTGTGCAGCACGTAGTCCGCACCCGGTACGGCCAGCAGAACGCCGGTCATGCCGCCCACGGTGAAGGTCACCATAAAGCCCAGGGTCCACAGCACCGGCGTGGTGAACTGCACGCGGCCGCGGAACATGGTGAACAGCCAGCTGAACAGTTTTACCCCGGTCGGCACCGCGATAACCATGGTCGCTACACCGAAGAAGGCGTTGACGTTGGCACCCGAGCCCATAGTGAAGAAGTGGTGCAGCCAGACCACAAAGCCGAGCACGGTGATCGCCCCGCTGGCCCAGATCATTGAGGTGTAGCCGAACAGCTTCTTGCCGGAGAAGGTCGAGATCACTTCAGAGAAGATACCGAACGCCGGCAGGATGAGGATGTACACCTCGGGGTGACCCCAGGCCCAGAACAGGTTGATGTACATCATGGCGTTGCCGCCAAGCTCGTTGGTGAAGAAGTGCATGTCCAGATAGCGGTCCAGACTCAGCAGGCCCAGCGTGGCGGTCAGAATCGGGAAGGACGCGACAATCAGTACGTTGGTGAAGGTACAGGCCCAGGTGAAGACCGGTATTTTCATCCAGCTCATGCCCGGTGCGCGCATCTTGAACACGGTCACCAGGAAGTTCACGCCGGTCAGCAGCGTCCCTAGCCCCGATAACTGCAAAGCCCAGATGTAATAGTCGACCCCCACGCCCGGGCTGTAGCCCAGCTCTGCCAGCGGCGGGTAGGCAACCCAACCGGTACGTGCGAACTCCCCTACTCCCAGCGATACGTTGACCAGAATCGCACCGGCTACAAACAGCCAGAAGCTCAGCGAGTTGAGGAACGGGAAGGCAACGTCACGGGCGCCAATCTGCAGCGGCACCGCGATGTTCATCAGGCCAACCATGAACGGCATGGCCATGAAGATGATCATGATCACACCGTGCGCAGTGAAGATCTGGTCATAGTGCTCGGGCGGCAGGTAGCCCTGCGAAGCGCCTTCGGCAATTGCCAGCTGGCCGCGCATCATGATGGCGTCGGCAAAGCCGCGCAGCAGCATGATCAGGGCAACCAGAATGTACATCACACCGATTTTCTTGTGGTCAACCGAAGTCAGCCACTCGGTCCACAGGTAGCCCCACTTGCGGTAGTAGGTGATGGCGCCAAAGATCCCCAGACCGGCAAGCGCAACGACCGCCAGGGTGATCATGATAATCGGCTCGTGGAACGGCACGGCCTCGAGTGTCAGCTTGCCAAACATCAGTGGGTCTCCTCGGCAGCGTTCATGGGCATGCCAGCCATTTCGGCGCCTGCACGAGCCTCGTGGCCTGCGTGACCGGCGTGGTCTTCGTGGCCGGCCGCGTGCTTACCGCCGTTGTGGTATTGCATGAGGATGGTCTCGTACAGGATCGGGCTGACGCTGCCGTAGTAACGGACCGGGTCGGCCTTGCTCGGCGCAGCCAGCGTCGGGTAGCTGTTCAGATCCAGCGTCTCGGTGTTGGCCTTGACCTGGCTGACCCAGTCGTTGAAGCCCTGCTCATCGGTGGCGATGGCCTGAAACTTCATGTCGGAGAAGCCTTCACCGCTGAGGTTGGCGGAGAATCCGTCGTAGCTGCCTTCATGATTGGCGATCAGGTGCAGCTTGGTCTGCATGCCAGCCATGGAGTAGATCTGGCTGCCCAGTGCAGGGATGAAGAAAGAGTTCATCGCCGATTGGGAGGTGATCTTGAAGTTGACGGGGGTGTCGACCGGGAAGGCCAGTTCGTTGACGGTGGCGATGCCCTGCTCCGGATAGATGAACAGCCATTTCCAGTCCAGCGATACCACTTGCACTTCGATCGGCTTTACGTCCGAGTCGAGCGGGCGGTACGGGTCCAGCTCATGGGTGGTCTTCCAGGTGATGGTGCCGAGGATGGCGACGATCACACAGGGAATGATCCAGACCACCAGTTCAATCGCGGTGGAGTGGGACCAGTTGGGTCGGTAGGTCGCCTTGGTGTTGCTTGCACGGTACTTCCAGGCAAACACCAGGGTCATCACGATGACCGGGATTACCACGATCAGCATCAGCAGCGTGGCGGTGATGATCAGCGACTTTTCGTCGACGCCGACCTGCCCTTTCGGGTCCAGCAACACCATCTTGCAGCCGCCGAGCATCAGCAGCGGCAGCCAGGCGAGCCGTTTCAGGATTGAAGTTATCTGCTTCGGGTTCATGTTGCAGCCTTAGTCGTTGAACAGGCCCTCGCGCCCGACAGGGAACGAGGTGCAACAGGCCCCAGTGATGTGCACCCACCAGCTGACCAATAGCCCACACAACAGCACCCCGTGACGCTCCCGCATGAGCGTGTCAGGTGCTGCCGGGTGGTTTTTATGGGTCAGCGTAATGTCTTTGTGCAGACTGAGACGGCGTACAGCATCAATCGCCAAACTGGCCGCGGGAGCGGCGCCTTCCGTGGGGAACCAGAACGACGCCTGGAACCTGTTGCGGAAAGTATTACAAAGTATTTCATGGTGTTGCGCAATTGTAACAACTCATGACATAGATCAATGCGCAGGTGTGTATCGGGTGGTACCTCGGCTCGGCTGAGCGTGTCAGCAATGGTTGTAGCCTGCGGTGTTGGCGGGCTGTAGCGCGATATCGTGGTAGCAGACATGGCTGCGCGGGGTGCGACCTTATGTCGCGACGCGGGGTGCGGCGCCAGGTCGCTTGAGCAGCAGGTGTTTCCCTCCTACCATGCGTCTGGTCCCACTTGAGGTAAAACCGGCATGACAGACAATTCCCCAACTTACGGCCAGGCCGATGCGTCCTATCAGGCAGCAGGTGGGCTTGAGGGTATTCGTCAACTGGTAACGGATTTTTATCAGGAGATGGACAGCTGGGAAGGCGCGCGCGAACTGCGCGCGCTGCACGCAGAAGATCTCACGCTGGCGCGGGAGAAACTGACGGCCTTTCTGTCAGGCTGGCTGGGCGGCCCCCGTCTGTTTCAGCAGCAATTTGGCAGCATCAGTATTCCCGCCTTTCATGCGCGCTGGGCGGTCGGCCCCGAGCTGCGTGATCAGTGGCTCGACTGCATGGCGCGCGCCATCGCTCGCCAAGCGTTTCACCCGGCCTTTGCCAGCTATCTGCTGGAGCAGCTCCGGGTGCCGGCCAACCGTGTGGTTCAAGCCAGCCAGTCGATGCGTCAGGCGCAGCAGTAGAGACACGGCATGCGTGTCCGTGGGCTCTCCGCCAGCGCACACAGCAAAACAGGTCGCAGCACCGACCCTCGAGGACGCGACATGTCGCGTCCCTACGCATGGAGTAACAGACTTCGCCGCAGGGGCACGACATGTCGTGCCCGCGAGGCCGCTACCGCTGGGCAAGCGAAACGTCAGCAGCCTCTAGAGCGGTTTTTCCCAGAACATGGCTCGGCCCATGACCGGGTCCAGCTCGTAGCCCTTGAAGCCAACTGCGCGATAGCTGTTTTGCGCCGGCTGGTTACCCTCCAGCACTTCCAGTGTCAGCTTGCAGCAGCCGCGCTCGCGTGCGATAGCTTCTACCTGCTGCAGCATCAACCGGGCCACTCCCCTGCCCCGTGCACGCATCGATACGATGACATCGTGAATGTTGATCAGCGGCTTGCCCTTAAATGTCGAGAACCCTTCAAAGCAGTTGACCAAACCGACAAACCCGGATGCATCCCTGGCCAGCACAAGGTGGTAATCCGTGCGCTCGGCCAGGCGTTGCACCAGCACTTGCTGAACCTCGGCAGGTAGCGCCTTGCCGCCACCCATCGGGTCCAGCGCATATTCGCTGAGTAGATGAACTAGCGCCTGCGCGTGGGCTGGATTGGCCAAGTCGCCGTTGATGATCTCGATACTCATGGTTGTCCTGTTTGCAGCTGCTGGCGCAGGGTCAGCAGGGTTTGACTGTTGGGGTTACGCTGCAGGCCCTTTTCCAGCTCAGCCAGGGCGTCGGCTCGCTGACCGGCGCTGTCGAGGGCCACGGCAAGCACATAGCGATAGCGGCTGGTGTCCGGGTCCAACGAGACAGCCTGGCGCAGGGCTGTGAGAGCCTGGTCCATCTGCTTGCAGCGCACTTTCAGCAAGCCGAGGCTGAAGTGCAGCGGCGCGGCCTCGGGCAGCTGTTGTAGCCCGGTCTGCAGGAGGCGCTCGGCGTCTGGGTCGCGGAACGAGGCGCGGTACAGATCAGCCAGGTTCACGTAGGCGGCGATAAAATACGGGTCCAGCTCGATGGCGCGCCGGTAGGCGTCTTCGGCCAACGCCAGCTGTCCTCGGGTTTGGTAGAAAACGCCGATATTGAGCTGTGCGGAGGTATCGTCGGCGTTGGCCTGTTGGGCGGCCAGGTAGGCGTCCTGGGCATCTTGCAGGCGCTTGATATCATCGCCGCGCATCTGCTCTGGCGGAATGTCCAGCAGCTGGGCCGCGGCCTGCAGACGCACCACCCGCTCGGGGGCGTCTAACAGGTGGTTAACCAGTTGCCAGCGCGTGATCGGAGGGTAGCTGGATACGGCCTGCAAGGCGCCCAGGCGAATCTGTGGGTCGTCTGCACGCAGCGCAACGAACAGCGATTGAGCAACTTCCGGCCCTGGCCAGGATTGCAGCATGCTGGCCGCGGTGGCGCGGGCGATGGCGGGCTGCGACTCGTTCGCCAGCAGCTCGAGTAAGCCCTGCTCAGCGCCGGCAGCACCCGCGCGGGCCTGGGCGAAGACCTCGGCATACTGCTGCAGCCCCTGTGGCGTGTGGCCGTACCACTGCTCCACATCCTCCGCCGCCCACTCGGCGCTTTGATCGCTGTGGCACTGGGTGCAGGCATTGGGTGTACCCAGAGTCACGCTGAGGTCCGGGCGCGGCACGCGCAGGCTATGGTCGCGTCTGGGGTCCACTTCCATGTAGGTGGTCGTGGGCATGTGACAGTCTACGCAGGCGCTGCCGGCGGCTGTGCTGTGAAAGTGGTGTTTGGGTGTCTGGTACTGGTCGGCCTGGTGACACTGTATGCACACGCCGTCTCCGGGCAGGCGCAACTCCAGCGAGTGCGGGTTGTGGCAGTCACTGCAGGTAACCCCGGCCTGGTACATCTTGCTCTGCAAGAAGGAGCCATGCACAAAGACTTCGTCCTGAATTTGTCCGTCCGGGTGATAAAGGCCTTGATCCAGGGTGGACAGCAGATAGTTCTCGACCAGCAGGCCGGCGTCCTGCCGATCATCGAATAGCTGGGCGCGACGTGAATGGCAGGCGGCGCAGGCTTGGATTTCCTTCTCGCTGGTGCGCGGCGCTGTGCGCTCGGGGTGGCCGCTGGCGTTGGGCAACCAGTTGACGCCTTGGCGTTCGTCAAAGCGCACGGTCAGGCCAAGGGTGTCGGCCATAGCGGGATGATTGTCGGGTTGTGCAGCCCACTGCAGGTGATTGGATGCCGGGCCATGGCAAGCTTCGCAGGAGACATCAATCTCGCTCCAGCCGGTGTTGTAGCTGTTGCTGGCGCTGTCGAAGTTTCGTTCCAGGTTGGTTGAGTGACATTCGGCGCACATCAGGTTCCAGTTGAACTGGCGGCCGGTCCAGTGCAGCGCCTTGACCGGGTCTTCGCCGTTGACATCCGGGTTGAGCTGAAACCAGCGCTGCCCGCCCTGCTCGCTCGGTCTGGCGTCCCAGGCCACACTGAAGGCTTGATAGCGCCCGCCCGGCAATGCCAGCAGGTATTGTTGCAGCGGGTAGACGCCAAAGGTGTAGTCCACGCGGTAGTCACTGTACTCACCCTCGGCGTTGGCGGTGTTGACCCAAAACTGCTCGTCGCGCTGGAAGAAGCGGCTGGTAACGCCGCCGAAATTGAAGGTCTGGTCGGCGAAGTCACCCAAGATGGTTTGTGCGTTGGCTTCTTGCATCGCCTGGTCGTGGTGCGAGCCATTGAATTGTTCGGTTTGCTCGGCATGGCAGCTGGCGCAGGTTTGGCGGCCAACATACTCGGGGCCTGCAGGCTTGCTGCTGGTGACGCTAGGTACTGGCACCGACGCAATCGGCTCTTGCGGCGCTGCGGCGTGTTGCGGCGCGGGATCGGGTGCGCTGGGGGCTGGTTCGGCGCGCGTAAACCACCAGATGCAGACGGCTGCGAGGATGAGCAGTGCCGGCAGAATCAGACGCCAGAGTGGTGGTGAGACGGTTGGATCCTGCTTGTTTTCGCTCTCTTGCCGCATCCGACGTGCACCCTTATCACCGGGGGGTAGTGCTTCCTCGACTACACAGCTGCGTGGCCTTCTCTTGCCCAGCTGCGCATGGTGCAGCTCGGGTGGGCCTCGTTCTCCTTGTGCATGCTAGCGAACCGTGATGCCTGCGGGCTACCTCCGGCAACTATATTTGCCTGATGCTGCAGCTCAAGGTGTGCTCCTCGCCCGGTTGCAACGTGCGGGCATCTGCAGCAGCGTTGGCTGCTTCTATGCAGAGCATGGTCCGGTAGCCATCGGCTGGAAAGTTATCCAGCTTGCGTGCTTTGTCCTGCCAGGGATTCCATAGCACCACAGAGGCACTGCCGCTGCGGCAGATTTCCAGCGTGCGTTGTCCGTCGCTCAGGTGAATGGGTTGGCTGTGCTGCAGATAGATGCGATCCACTTCGCGCTCGATCGTCAGGTCGCCCTGCTGCACCTGGTGGCTACCGGTCAGTTGGTCCAGGTAGGTTGCGCCATCAAGCCCGGCAACACGAACTTTGGTGATATCCGCGACGGGTAGATAACTGTGCAGTGCCTGGCTCAGGAGTTGCGGCTCATGGCCGGTATTGCGGCTGGTCAGGGTCATCTGCAGGCTGGCACCAAGATGCAGTTCCAGGCTGAGTGCCCAGGACGCTTCGGGCAAGGCCGCTTTCTGCGTTGCTGCGGGCAGTTCCAGCTTTAGCCGTACCGAGTGCTCGTCGCGCTCGGCGCCCGTGAGCTGCCAGAGGCTGCGCCTGGCGATGCCATGGGCAGGGCCGGTGCGGGTATTTCCAAACCAGGGCCAGCACAGCGGCACCCCGCCGCGCAGCACGCCACCTGGCGCTTGGGGATCAGAGGGGCTCATCCACAGCAGGTCGGCTTGTCCGCTCGGAATACAGGACACCAGGTGTGCGCCCTCCAGCGCAATGCATGCGGTGACGCTGGGGTGCTCAACCTGCACAAAGGCTTTGCCGGCGGCGTTATAGATAAGAGAGATACCTTCGGGCAACGCGGGGACGCTGGTCATGCTTACTCCGTTTGTTTGACCGCAATGGTGTGTTCGACTGCCACCCGGTTTCGGCCCTGATGCTTGGCGCGGTAGGTGGCTATATCGGCGATGTTGAGCAGTTGCTCAAGGCTCGCCGCGCCTTGTTCGCTGGCGGTCACACCAAAGCTGCAGGTAATCAGCAACTGCTCGCCCTGATACTCCACCCGCAGGTCGGCTATCGCCTGACGCAGGCGTTCGGCAAGCTCGGTGGCGCCGGCCAGGTCAGTACCTGGCGACAGGACGGTGAACTCCTCACCGCCCAGCCTGGCGCAGACATCGGACGCTCGGGTCACGCTGCGCAAGGTCGCTGCCAGTGCTTTAAGCACAGCGTCTCCGGCGGCGTGCCCGTGCTGATCATTGACCCGTTTGAAGTGATCAGCGTCAAGACCGATCAGCGCAATCGGATGCCCCAGACGACGCGCCTGCTCAATGGCGCTCTGACCAAGCGCAAAGAGCGCCCGGCGATTGGCCAGGCCGGTCAGCGCATCCTCATGGGCTAGCTGCTCGGCGCGGTGCTGCGCGCTGCGCAGTTGCGCTTGAAGGCGCTTGATGTCGGAAATATCGGTCGCGATCTCCAGCCGCACCAGGCGGCCGTCCGGCCAGCGGATGGCCTGATCTCGGCATTGATACCAGCGCTGGTTGTGGGTGTTGCGAAACTCCCACACCTGCACCGCAGCGGGCTGCCCTTGATCGTCGATCAGTTGATGGTTATTGCAGAAGCTGCACGGGCCGTCCTGACCCTGCTGCAAGGTTTCCCAGCAGGTGCGGTTATTTACCTGGCCCCATCTGGCGCGGCCGTAGGCGTTCAGGAAAAGCAGCTCATGGGTCTGCATGTCGGCGACGTAAACCAGCGCGTCCAGGCTGTCGAGCACTGTTTCCAGTGCGGCCTGGCTGGCGCCTGTCTGGAGCAGAGGCTGATTGGTTTCGTCCATGATACAAGCTCGGATCTATTGGCTGAGCGCAATGCGCGCCGGCTACCCTGCTGGAAAACCGGCGATGCTACTTGAAGTCAGATTACGCGAGTTGATGCAGATGTGACATCATGTTGCGCGCAATCGGCCCACTGATTCTGTGCAGGGGCCTGCGAGCGGCGGGTTGTTCTGCCGCGCCCTTTCATCAACGTCGCCAGGGGTGTCCGCGTGTTGTGTCGCGCGGGCTGAGAATACGCTGATCGTCAGCCGAAACCCTGGAACCTGATCCGGATCATACCGGCGGAGGAAGTGCGACATGCTGTACCTGTCTATGGCAGCCCTGGCTGCCGTATTGCTGTTGTTTGCCTGGATTGGCCTGCGTGCCCGCTCTGCCGAGGCGGGCCTGGATGACTTTGTCACCGCGCGCAACTCGCAAAATGCCCGCGCCATCGGGCTCTCCTTTCTCGCCTCCGGCATGGGCGGCTGGATCCTGTTTGCTCCGCCGGAAGTGGGTGCTCTGGTCGGCCCGTTGGCGTTGGCCGGTTATGCCCTGGGCGCCGCCCTGCCCTTTGCGCTGTTTGCCGCTCTCGGGCCAGCCATTCGCCGGGCGCTGCCGCAGGGGCGCAGTATCGGCGAGTTTGCCGAGCACTTTTACGGACCCGCCGTGCGTCGTTGGGTGGGGTTGATCTCGCTGCTGTATATGAGCTGTTTTTTGATCGCCGAGCTGACGGCGATTGGCGCCATCACCAGCATGCTGTCGGACATCAATGGCAACCTGGTGGTGGTGGGCGTTGCCCTGACGACCCTGCTCTACACCGCCTGGGGTGGCCTGCGCGCGAGCATGACGACTGATCGTTGGCAGGCGTGGTTGCTGCTGGCCCTGCTGGCGCTGGTCGGCGCGGTGGCGGTGCAGCGCCTGCCCGAGGTGAGTGCCTCCGGCGCGATGCCCGGCATACCTGCCGGCGCGGCGCTAGGGGTTGCCTTGACGCTGGTGCTGGCGGTAACCGCAGCCAATCTGTTTCACCAGGGTTACTGGCAACGCGTGTGGGCGGCTGAAAGTGATGCAGCGCTGGGGCGCGGCGCGGTGCTCGGCGGCGTAGCGACCATTGCCGTGGTAGCGGTGATCGGCGGCCTCGGCATTGTCACGGTAATGAGCGGCGCTGACGTGGGTTCGCCGCCCATTCCCTTCTTTGCCGTGCTGCGAGAAGCGCCGGGCTGGCTGACGCTGCCGGCATTGTTGCTGGCGCTGACGTTGGTTGCCTCATCGGTGGATACTCTGCAAAACGCCATCGCGTCGTTGCTGGTGACAGAGAAACGCGGCTTGTCGCTAACGTCGGCACGCTGGTTGACGGTGGCGCTGATGGTGCCGGTGGTGTGGGTCGCACTGCAGGGCAACTCTGTACTAAGGCTATTTTTGATTGCCGACCTGTTGTGCGCTACTGCAGTGGTGCCCGTGCTACTTGGGCTGTGGTCGCGCATGAGCGCAGTGGCGGCCATCGCGGGGGCGCTGGCTGGCCTGCTCGGTGCGGTGTTGCCGGGCTGGCTTGCCACCGGCAGTGTATATCAGGGGGTTGTGCTGGCCAGCTTCCCCGATACCGTCCCCACCCTGGCGCCCTTTGCCGGCGCGCTGCTGGCCTCGACGTTGGTCAGCATCATAGTGGCCATGCTGCTGCCGCGTCGCGCCTCCGTGAGCTGATCTCTCCTTCTGTTCTTTCCCGGGGCGTCGCCACCTGGCGGCGCCGACTCTTGTTGATCTTACGTGCCGCAAGTTGGCGGCAAATGCCGAGCAATTGTCGTGATTCGACCAGTCGGCTGCGACGGCATGCAGGCAGTCTATAGTGACCTTGCACAGCGTCAGACAACAAGAGAGACAATCATGACGAATGAGCACGTCGATGTATTGATCATCGGTGCCGGCCTGTCCGGCATCGGCACCGCCGTTCACCTCAGCCAGAACTGCCCGGACAAGCGCATCGCCATTCTGGAGCGCCGCCAACAGGTGGGCGGCACCTGGGACCTGTTCCGCTATCCCGGCATCCGCTCGGATTCCGACATGTTCAGTTTCGGCTTTGCCTTTCGGCCCTGGAATGAGCTGAAAACCCTGGCTGACGGCGAGTCCATTCGTCGTTATATCAGTGATACTGCGCGCGAGTATGGCGTTGAGGAAAAGATCCGCTTCGGTATCGAGACCGAGCAGGTGCAGTGGTGCTCCGAGCAGCAGCAGTGGGTGGTCAGTGCTCGTGATCTGGAGAGCGGCCAGGCCCGCCACTACAGCTGTGATTTTCTGATCAGCTGCACCGGCTACTACGATCACAAGGCCGGCTACCTGCCCGAGTTTCCGGGTGCCGAGCGTTTTCAGGGGCAATGTATTCACCCGCAGCACTGGCCGCAGGATCTGGATTACAGCGGCAAAAAGGTGGTGGTCATTGGCAGCGGTGCGACGGCGGTTACGCTGGTACCGGCAATGGCTGCGCAGGCTGGGCATATCACCATGCTGCAGCGCTCGCCCTCCTACATCATGACGGTGCCGGCACAGGATCGGATTACCGAAGTGCTCTGCAAGGTGTTGCCCAATGACTGGGTGTATGGCCTGGCGCGCAAGCGCAACATCGCGATCCAGCGCTGGATATTCAAGGCCGCCAAGCGCTGGCCCGAGGGCACCCGCCGTTTTCTGTTGAAGAAGGTAGCCGAGCAGCTTGACGACCCCGCGCAGATGAAACACTTCACTCCGGCCTACATGCCCTGGGATCAGCGCCTGTGTGCGGTACCGGACGGCGACCTGTTCAAGGCGATCAACAGTGGCAAGGCCTCTGTGGTAACAGATGAGATCGAGTGCTTTACCGAGACAGGTATTCGCCTCAAATCCGGCGCACAGCTGGACGCAGACATCATCATCACGGCGACCGGCCTGACCTTGCAGGTGCTGGGCGGCACGCGAATGCTGATCGACGGTCAGCCCTTCGATATCAACCAGCGCATGACCTACAAGGGCGTCATGTTGCAGGACGTGCCGAACATGGCCTGGATCTTCGGCTATACCAACGCGCCCTGGACGCTCAAATCAGACATTGCCGCCCAGTGGGTCTGCCGTTTGCTGAACCACATGCGTGCCAGTGGCGTGCAGGTTGCCACACCGCGTGATCACGACGACAACCTGGTCGCCTCTGAGTCCATGATGGGGGCCTTGCAGTCCGGCTATGTGCAGCGTGGTAACCGCATTCTGCCGCGCCAGGGTCGCAGCGCGCCTTGGCGGCTGCTGAACGCCTACGAGCGAGACCGCGAGATGCTGCTTGATGAGCCGGTCGAGGACGCGCTGCTGGAGCTGACCGAAAAAAATCGTGCAGCACAGCCCGGAACAAAACCGCGCGATGCGCGCGCAGCCTGAAGGACGCCCAAATGAGTAGTGAACTGAATAAGCTGACGGTGCTCGGTGCGGGCGTTCTGGGCGGGCAGATTGCCTGGCACAGCGCGTACATGGGCAAGGAAGTGGTGGTGTACGACCTGTTCGATGAGGCCCTTGGGCGCTGCAGAGTGGCTCACGAACAGTATGCCGAGATATATCGTGCCGACCTGGGTGCCAGCGAAGAGGAACTGAACCAGACGCGCCAGCGCCTGCGCTACAGCACCGATCTGGCTGAGGCGGTGGCGCTGGCGGACCTGGTGATAGAAGCTGTGCCGGAGATCCCTGAGGTCAAGACCGAGGTGTATCGCCGCCTGGCGCCGCTGCTGCAGCCCAAGTGCCTGATCGCGACCAACTCCTCCACACTCCTGCCCAGCCAGTTTGCCGAGGACACCGGGCGGCCCGCCCAGTACTGCGCCCTGCACTTCGCCAACCTGATCTGGTCGATGAATATCGCCGAAGTCATGGCCCATGCCGGCACGGCTGAAGCGACGCTGCGCGCTATTGCTGCCCTTGCCATCGAAATTGGCATGGTGCCCATCCCCATCCAGAAACCGCAGAACGGGTATGTCCTCAACTCGCTGCTAGTGCCGTTGCTCGGCGCTGCGCAAACGCTGGTAACCAATGGTGTCTCGACCCCGGAGATAGTTGATCGCACCTACATGATTACCAACCGGGGAGTGGCGCTCGGGCCCTTTGGCATCATGGATGTCATCGGCATGAAGACTTGCTACGACGTGTTGAGCTACTGGGGCCACCAGAATAACGACTCGCAGACGCTGCGCAATGCTGCCTATATCAAGGAGCAGTTGATTGATCAGGGCAAGATGGGGCTGCAGACCGGCAGCGGCTACTACCAGTATCCGAACCCTGCTTACTCTGCGCCTGGCTTCCTTGCGGTACCGGGCCTGGAGGCAGTTGATGAGATTGTGCGACTGACGCGGCCGAGCTAGCCCGGCTCTGCTTCCCGTGAGCCGGGCGCTGGTGCCGGGTCTGCAAGCCAGAGCACCAGCAGCGCGCAGGCCGGCATCAGGCTGCCAAACAGCGAGGCCGCGAGCCAGCCACCGCTGACATAGGCCCAGGCGCCGAGGGCCGAGCCCAACGCACCGCCGACAAAAAAGGTTGCCATGTAGATGGCGTTCAGGCGGCTGCGCTCGGCTTCTCCCAGAGCATAAATAAGGCGTTGCCCGAGCACGACGTTACCGGACACACCCAGGTCGAGCAGCACCGCCGCAAGCACCAGCAGTGCCAGTGAGAGGTGCGACCCCGGCGCGCTCACGTGGGTAATGGCAAAGGCGATGATCACTGACAGCATGGCGCCGATAGTCGCGGGGCGCGTCAGCCCTCGGTCGGCCAGTTGACCGGCAACGGGCGCTGCGATGGCGCCTGCCACTCCGGCCAGCGCAAACAGCGCGATGCCCGATTGCGACAGCAGATAGTCCGGGCCGGCAAGCAGCAGCGGAGTCGTGGTCCAGAACAGGCTGAAGGCACCAAACATCATCGCCTGATAGAACGCCCGGCGTTGCAGCACCGGCGTTTGCGTCGCCAACCTGCCCATTGAGCGCAGCAGTGCAAAGTAGCCCATGCTGGCTGCAGGTGTCCGACGTGGCAAAACCCGTTGCATCACCAGTACCAGCAGCACCATGAGCACGGCGGAAAACACGAAGACCCAACGCCAGGAGCCCAGCATATAGGTGATCATGCTGGAAACCGGACGGGCCAGCATGATGCCGAACATCAGGCCGCCCATAACATTGCCAACCACCCTGCCCCGGTACGCCGGGCTCGCCAGGTGAGCCGATAGCGGGACGATGATCTGCACCGCTACCGCGCCAATGCCGATGACCAGTGAGCACAGCAGAAACGTCAGCGCCGAGTCTGATAGCGCCGTGCCCAGCAGTGCCAGGGCCAGTAGCAAGACCATCGCGCTGATCAGCTTGCGGTTCTCCAGGCGGTCAGCAAGCGGCACCACCAGCACCAGCCCGATGACGTAGCCGATCTGGGTCAGGGTGACAATCAGGCCGCTGGCTTGCGGGTTCAGCCCCAGCGAGGCGCTGACGGGGCCCACCAGGGGCTGGGCGTAATAGAGGTTGGCCACAATCACGCCGCAGCACGCAGCGAGAAAGAACATTAACCCTGTGGCAATACCGCGGTGCTCGGGTACCGGCATGTGGCCTCCTGTTGGAAAGGAGGCCATGTTACGCGCATTGGTTCGAGTTATCTCGAACTTTGTCGGCAAGGTGTATCAAAACACTGTTGCGTAAAACGCACCTACGCGTTCATCAGTTGCAGCACACTGGTGCGCTGCTCGTCAGACAGATCCTGCTGCTTCATGGCCTTTGCCAGCGCGCTGTAGGCACTGGTGAGTGCGCTGGACAGGCTGGTCAGTTCGGTGCGCATGGCGTCCAGACGGGTGGCGCGCTCCTCGTCGGTCAATCCCTGCTGGCGGGCCAGTTCGGCCATCTGCTGCTGCAGCTCGGCGATCTGCTGCTTCAACTCGCGGATCTGCTTGAGCAGTTGCTTGATCAGCTGCGGCAGATCACTGTCGTCGATGTCTTGGGTGTTGCGGCTTTGCTGGGCCCGCTCCGCGCGCTCGGACAGGGATACCTTGACGCTCTCGGCAATCTCGCGGTTGCTGGTCAACGGCGCATTGCTGCGTGCTTCTGTCGTCGCGGTTTCGTCAGACGAGCGGGCCGTCGGGTTGGACCAGGTCAAGTCGCCGATACGCATGGAAGTGCCCTGTAAAGAGAGGTGGATACCTGCCTATATCGGTCGGTGATGCAGGGGCTTTAGCGCTATTGGGCTTTGACCCCGGGCAAGGTGTTCCCTATATTGGGCGCCGCCGCGTCGACCTGATGCGGCATCGTTCTCGGGGCGGGGTGCAACTCCCCACCGGCGGTGATGGAGTTTCTGGGCCCTGCCCGTGCTCCCAGCCCGCGAGCGCTCTGCGGTAGCAGAGGTCAGCAGATCCGGTGTGATTCCGGAGCCGACGGTGATAGTCCGGATAAGAGAGAGCGTGTTGGATACTGCGTGGCCATCAGGCTCGCGTAGCCCTGCCCGTTCGCCCTGATTCACTAGCAACCAGACGTACTCATGAATCAGAGCAAGACGATGACTCAATTTGATCCTGCGCAACAGCGCATTGCCTTTATCCACGCTTCCTGGCACGCCGAGATCGTGCTCCGCTGCCTGGATGGCTTCCGTGAAGAAATCAGCCAGCGCGGTTACGATGCCGACAAGATCGACGTGATTGCCGTACCCGGCGCCTACGAGATTCCCCTGCAAGCCAAGTTGCTGGCCAAGAGCGGTCGCTACGCAGCAATCGCCTGTTCAGGGCTGGTGGTGGATGGTGGCATCTACCGCCATGACTTTGTTGCCAACGCCGTTATCACCGGCATGATGCAGGTGCAGTTGGAAACCGAAATCCCGGTACTCACCGCCGTGCTCACCCCGCATCACTTCCATGAGCACAGCGAGCATCAAAACTACTACCGCACCCACTTCGTGACCAAAGGCCGCGAGCTGGCCTGCGCCGCTGATGCCGCCATGCAGTTGAGCTGGCAGGCACGGCAGGGCTAACGGCT
>CEQT01015517.1_pt1 | contig 64421 bp, 51 predicted proteins | sample 530951 | NCBI WGS metagenome assembly CEQT01 (sample SAMEA2621132, study PRJEB7988) | marine metagenome | biome: marine biome (ENVO:00000447); feature: surface water layer (ENVO:00002042); material: "saline water (ENVO:00002010), including plankton (ENVO:xxxxxxxx)" | depth 5 m
AGGCCCAATTGTTTCTGGACTTCGATCTCAACAGGAAGACCGTGCGTGTCCCATCCTGCCTTCCTTTCTACTACATGGCCCTCCATTGTCTTCCATCTACAAACCATGTCTTTGAATAATCTGGAAATAACATGATGGATTCCAGGTTTCCCATTCGCTGTTGGGGGTCCTTCCAAGAATGTGAACGGAGAATCATGCACCCGTCTTTGGTCAATGCTTCGAACAAAGACCTCTTCCTCTTGCCAATTGAGGATTTGGTTAGATTCTAAAGAAACAGGGTCCAATTCCCCTACTGTCTTGGGCACTACCACGAGGTGATGGGGTTGATTGGTTTTTTTGAAGTTGGGGGAGTTTATTATCAAAATTTATGATCTCTTTTTTTGGAAGTATCATTTTATGTAGTCAATAACAATATTTATATTGACTACAATATTCGGGTTAATAATGCCTAGAATACCAGCAAAGGCTTGTGACTGCGGCTGCAAAATGAAGCGCATTTACTCTCGTTCTGATGGCGGAAAGGGGTGGGACCCCGTTGGCTGGATGTGCACCTGCGGATGTGGGTGTGTTTCTCTGGATGCAGGAGAATGGCAATTAACAGAGTGTTGTTCGAAACAGGGGGTTCTCGATGGATGATCGGAAATTAACACTAAGTGTTACGGGAATGACATGTGCGGCCTGTGCTTCATCCGTTGAGCGGGTGCTTTCTGGAATTGATTCAATCACTAAGGCTGAAGTGAATCTGACATTAGAAAGAGCGACGATATCATTTCCCGAGCGATATTCAGAGTCCCAGATTAAAGAATGTGTGAATGCGGTAACCGGTGCTGGTTTTGGTGCAATGGAATTGATCCCAGCTCTGAAATTCAGGAGGATGAAAGAAGAAAATGTCTCGAAGCAACTTACAAGAGTGATCTTTTCGCTCTCACTCTCATGTATCGTTTTTTGGTTGACGATGGTGGGAGGTGATCTTGGGGAGTGGGGATCTTTGAACATCCGTCTTTTTCTTGCGATGATTCTATCAACTATTGTTTACCTTTACTGCGGATTGGAATTTCATCGGGGTGCATGGAAATCAATCGCTAATAGAATCGCGAACATGGATGTATTAGTCCATATCGGCACTTCTGTAGCCATGTTTTGGTCTTGCTCTGTCACTCTCGCTCCCATTTTTTCGGAGTTACCAGATTTTCTGAGAGAGTCGAATCACGTTTTTTTCGATGGTTCATCGTTCATTATCTCGTTTGTCTTGTTGGGCGGATACCTAGAATCGAGAGCCAAACTGAAGGCAACGGACTCCATTCACGGGTTAATGAAGCTCCAACCGAGAAATGCCAGATTGGTAAAAGATGATGGGGAAATTCAAGAGAAAATAGTGGATTTAGTTCCAAGGGGTTCGCTAGTAAAAATACTGGCAGGCGAGACTGTTCCGTTAGACGGGACGATAGAAGATGGAATCGGTTTGATAGACGAGTCAATGATGACTGGAGAGTCTGCCCCGGTTCCGAAGGGCCCTGGTGACAGCGTTGTTGCAGGAACCATCGTAATGGACACTACGATGGTGATCAGAACTACTTCACTCGTCCATGAAACCATGCTTTCTAAGGTAATCCAATTAGTGGAAGAAGCACAAATGGGGAAGGCACCAATTCAAAGATTGGTTGACCGAGTTTCGGGAGTATTCGTACCTGCAGTAATATTTGCGGCAATAATTGCTTCCTCGTTCTGGCTAATCTATGCGGACGAATTTGCGCCTGGTTCAGCCATGTCATCGGCAGAGATATCTGTCATGGTATTGGTCAGTACACTGGTAATAGCTTGCCCATGCGCTCTGGGTCTGGCAACGCCAACTGCCTTGGTCGTGGGGACTGGAGTGGGAGCTTCACAGGGTTTATTGATCAAGGGAATAACTGCATTGGAGAAATCACATTCGACCTCAATAGTGGTTATGGACAAGACTGGAACCATAACCTCTGGAAGACCAAGAGTTAGAGGAATCAATGTTGTCCGAGGCAGTAGGGAAAGGATTCTATCAATATCCTCCGGTTTAGAATACGAATCAACCCATCCAATTGCTAGTGCAATAAACTCTGCATCATCTGAATATGGATGTGAGAGATACAAAATTGACTCTATCAGGACATTCCCTGGAATGGGTTTATCCGGAGTTATAGACGGAGTTATTGTTGGAGTGGGGAATATAGCAATGATGGACCATTTAGAGGTTGAGATACCAGAGGGAATCGAAGAAGAGATTAGGATAAGGTCGACGCTGGGGAGAACGGTAATTCTTGTCTCTGAAGATACGAAGATATTGGGGTACATCGAGGTAGCAGATGTAATCCGTGAGAATTCTGAGTCGTCCGTATCCACACTACAAAAAAATGGAATCGAAGTTGTGATGTTGACAGGTGACAGAGAAGAGGTCGCGAGCGCAATAGCAGCTGCTGTTGGAATTGACAGAGTGATATCGGAGGTTAAGCCCCATGAAAAGGCGGAGGCAATTCTGGATTTACAGAAGGTCGGGACGGTTGCCATGATCGGGGACGGAATAAACGATGCAGCTGCTCTAGCGGTTGCAGACGTGGGAATAGCAATGGGTTCGGGGAGTGAGATTGCTCTAGAGAGTGCAGACATAGTCTTGATTCGAAACGACCTATCAGACGCAGTGGCAGCATTGGATTTAGGGAAGGCAACAATGAGCAAAATAAGGAGTAATTTAGTGTGGGCGTTTCTTTACAACCTTGTTGGGATCCCTATTGCAATGGGCTTATTCTATCCATGGACTGGAGAATTGTTGCCACCTTCATTCGCTGCTGCGGCGATGTCGCTTTCTTCAGTAAGCGTGGTTGGAAATTCCCTTATGCTCAGGAGATGGGGTCCTAACTAATCCACACTGAGAATACGATAATTAAAATCACATGCGAAATTGCAAGAGATATGGCAGAAATTGTACACAAGTTGAAGATAAACGGGATGACCTGTGGTGGATGCTCAAAAAGGGTCAATACAGTCCTTAACGAGGTCTCGTGGGTTATTGATGTCGATGTTTCTCATGAGTCAGGCGATGGATATGTCACCACCTTGAGTGATGTTTCTGTTGACCGAGTAATTGAAATGATTAATTCAACGGGTTATCAAGCAATCGAAATCTAGGAGTTGTCCGCATGAGAAATTGGAATACCTTGGCGAAAGAAATAACCAATTGGATTTCGGACTATGCTCTAGAAAATGATATTCAGGCGCTAGTTGTTGGAGTTTCGGGTGGAGTGGATTCTGCAGTTACCTCCACTCTCTCAGCACGAACAGGAATCCGCACGATAGTTCTGAATATGCCTATTCATCAAAAAAAATATCAGGAGGATTTGTCCGAGAAACACATCTCCTGGTTAAAGGACAATTTCAACAATGTAGAGGAAAGGATAGTAAATCTTTCAAAGACGTATGACAGCTTTGTTGAGACGGTCTCAGTGGATGAAGTGTCCGACTTAGCATTGGCAAACTCTCGTGCCCGACTTCGCATGACTGCGTTGTACGCAACTGCTGGTTCTAACGGAGGAATAGTAGTAGGAACAGGTAACAAAGTAGAAGACTTCGGAGTTGGTTTTTACACAAAATACGGCGATGGAGGAGTAGACATATCCCCGATTGCGGATTTGCTCAAGACTGAGGTATACCAAATTGCACGAGAATTGGATATCATCGAGGAAATAATTCAAGCAGCACCTACTGACGGATTATGGGGGGACGGAAGATCGGATGAAGAGCAATTGGGCGCCTCATACGAAGAGTTAGAGTGGGCCATGAAGGAATCGAAAAATCCTAGCAACAAGGATTTATCTGAACGCGAGAAGGAAGTGCTCGGCATCTACCAGAGACTGAATAAATCAAATTCTCACAAAATGAATCCGATTCCGATTTTCAAGTTGTATCCGAGCGATTGAGGCTACTACATGGAAGAGGAAGAGGTTTCTCCGGTCTACGTGAGAAAGGCTCGTAAGCCATACAGTGGCATGGTTCTTGATTCAATTTTCGGGCTTCTCATTAAATCAATAGGGGTAATTTTGGTTTTGGGATTATTTTTGATGTTCGTTCCTCTGCTGCTATGAGTCATCCTTTTCTTCTGTCTTCGACCTTTTTCTTGTAGGCAGCATCTGAGTCTTCCGACTTCCATCCCTCCAAATACAATCCGCCTGACTTATGCACGCCACCGATTACATTTCCCTTCCTTGGCTTCCTGAAGATATCCTTCCTCTCGGAATGTCTGCTGAATGCCTTGGGCATGCCATCATCTCCCCTCTCTTGGCCAGAAAGGGAGTATGCCCGCCATTCGGCAGTTGGCCCGCTTCTCTTCTTTTTTACCGGTTCTTCCGACTGATCCGGCAGGACTATTGCGAGCAAGATCGCGAGAAAAAGCAACATTAACCCTCCACAAATCAGGGAAACACCTGAAACCAGTCCGTCTCTAATCCAACTGGCAATTGAGGACAATATGGAAACGTCTGGTTTTTCGAACTCTTGGGAGATTCTGACGAAATGGCTTGACTCCATCGAGTAGTTGCCATCACTACACTTAGGGGAGGAAGAGTTGTTTGGATCAGTGCAAAACTGGCCTATGTATATCATGTCTGTGACATCATCTCTTTGAGTGGAAACTTCACAAGCTGGGTAATGGAAATCCACTCCCGATTCATTCAGAAGTGAAATCTCGACTGAAAGGCAATCGTCCCACGAACCATCCCCATCAGAGTCATTGTATATCCCATATGTGTAAACTGCCCATCCATTGTTGGACCCGGAGTCGGTTTGCTCGAATAATAGGGTTGTCTCTTTTCCAGAGAAAAAGAACTGTACCTCCGGGCCATCCTCTGTCGAGTCGAGAAGAGGAATTGGGGTTCCAGTACCGAAGAAGAGGATTCCAATGAATAGTAGAGATCCGGAGATTGCAAAGGTCGCATTGGTTGCTGGATGCATGGTATTTACCAGTCTCCGGAGTACTTAGGCACTCAAGTCAGTTGTGTTGCAAGGATGAAGGATAGTAGCCAAATTCTAGCCATCCTCTTTCGCCTTCGGGGGGCGTTTCGGGAAAAGGATACTTTGAACAAACAGAGGAATGAGGTGATTCCGAAGCCTCCAGTCACCAGAAATGCCGATTCTCCTAGTGCCCATGAGGTATTCTCCAAAGATCCTGAATCGGGAGATTTTCCTGCATGCATCATTGCCAAAGTTACTAGGCTTGTTAACTGCCCAATAATCAGCATTGATGCAGAAGCGTCTGCGAATGGCTCGGCCCATTTACTCGTTCTAGACCTAATTCCTGGTTTGGTTACTGGTCTCTGCTCCTTGTATGATGATTCATCGCGATTTGACCACCTAGATCTGGGCGATATTCCCATAAATGCCCATAATAGTACAATATATTGGCTTGTTGATTAATCATAACATACTCAAACCACCTCTCATCGGGTTCTAACATGGAATATCTGGAGTTGATTGAGGCTGCCTCTCTGAGTCTTTGTGGTCTTGCCACTTTCCTCTGGATGGCCATAGGTTCTCTGTCGAAGACAACTAGAAGCGAGATATTAGCTCAGAGGCTGATCTCTGTGATTTGCCTATCTTCGGCCGCACTTCTTTTCGCATTGCACTATTCTGGAGGAGAGATATGGGGGTCAAAGAACATTGCAAGGCCATTTGCAGTTATTGCGGTAACGATGGCAGTTGCATCGGTCATGAACATAAAGGGAAAGGATGTGCAAGGAGAGGCGAATCCTCACAATATCATGAAGGCACGAAGGGATGAAGAGTAGTCACTCTGAATTTAATTTGTCATTAATGAAAGAACGCATGTAGTCTGGCAGCTCTCCATTCACGAAAACTACATCCTGAACCTCATCTAGTTTCATCAGAGAGTAGAAAATCTGCATGGCAGTCATAGGAGTAGCACTACACCCGGTGCATCCTCCCTCCAATGAGATCATTATCACCCCATCAGTGGTATCTACGACGTTTACCACTCCATCATGAGCGTCTAAAACGGCCTGAACAGGCCCGACCGAGTCAAGGATGAGTTGTTTGTCGACCATGTTGTTAGGCCTTGGAGGAGCGGGGGTCTTTCAAAGAATTGCCTCCTCGGGTCATCGTGAGCGGAGTTACGCGAGTCATCCTGATTGACCTCCTTGTCGAAAGATCGGAGTTTGGTCATGGTGGTAATCAGGAGGTGATTCAGCCTATTGCAGAGAGGAGTGCGGTGGAGGTCCTCCTAGTGACTCCACAAATGCAGTCCGAGGAAGCTGGTTTACGCGCTCAAGAACAAGGGCTAGTCGGAATCTCAGAGAATGACGTACCTAATTGGGACTATGAGTATCCATTCTGGGAAGAGTGCAGCATGGAGATGCATGGGAATGAGGTGGTCTTCAGGAGGATAGCAATGCCATTGCATGGAGACGATGAAATGACTCGGGATTGGGTGCGGGCCATCGGGCCAGATGCGGTAGTCTGCAGCGGCTCCAGAAGAAACGTGACAATGTGGGAAGAGTGGATGAATGGCGGGGGGGCGCTGATGAGATGCTCATCGAGAATGGGCATTCCCACGCTCGGAATTTGCTTCGGCCACCAACTTCTATGCCACGCCCTTGGAGCTAGTGTAGAAAGAGCAGAGTCGATGTCCAGTGGAGTCTGGGAGCTTACACTCAATTCGCGTGGGTCATCTGACGAATTATTTTCCAGCATAGGAAGCGGTGAAGGAGGGGCTCCCGTGGCTTTGTACTCCCACCAAGATCATGTAACTACCGTTCCAGAAAGTTGCTTGCTACTTGGCTCGGCTGAACACAACAGAGTTACCGCGATTCGGGTAATGGACGATAATGGCATGGAGCTTCCTGCTTGGGGGGTTCAGTTCCACCCCGAAGCAGCCAAAGCGAGGGTGGAAAGAGCCTTCGGTTGGGGCCATATTTCCGAGGAAGAAATGGTTGCATTCCAACGTGAACACGACGGAGCTGGGGTTCTGAATTCGTTTGCCTCGGTTGTTCACGCAAATATTGACTAAACAGCAGAGGCAGTTTTACGATTGGATTTGGATTAAATAGAGCACTCGATTCGGCGAGCCGAACTAATGGTGTAACTATGGATGGAGAACAACTAGGGATGATAGGGATTGCAGCGGGTCTTTTCGGACTTGTAGTCGCATTTTTCCTATACAACAAGGTGAATTCAATAAAGATCGAAAACGAGACGGTGGCGAAGATCACTGGACGAATCTATGATGGTGCGATGGCGTTCCTGTGGGCGGAATACAGGTTGTTATCAGGGTTCATTGTAATCGTTGCAATAGCCCTTCTCCTAGGAGGAGAAGAAAATGGCCTCGGGTTTGAGACCATGATCGCATTCATCATTGGGGCGATATGCAGCGTTGCAGCAGGATTCTCCGGAATGCGATCTGCGACTAGCGCGAACGGTCGAACTGCACAGGCAGCAGCGGATGGTGGCCAATCAGCCGCACTAACCACTTCATACAACGGAGGTGCAGTGATGGGTCTGGCCGTAGGAGGGCTGGGTCTAGCCGGCATCTCCCTGATGTACTACCTTACCCAAACCGGAGGATCCGAACCATTCCTGACCGTTGATAACATTGCAGGATTCGGCATGGGAGCATCTTCGATAGCATTGTTCGCGAGGGTTGGAGGCGGCATTTACACCAAGGCAGCAGACGTTGGTGCGGACCTTGTTGGTAAGGTTGAGGCGGGAATTCCCGAGGACGACCCCAGGAACCCAGGCGTGATTGCAGACAACGTCGGGGACAACGTCGGAGATGTTGCGGGAATGGGCGCTGATATTTTCGAGTCGTTCGTTGGGAGCATTATCGCAGCAATGGTGATCGCAGCAGCAAATGAAGATCTCCTTGGCCCTGACTACGTGATGATTCCAATCGTTCTGGCAGTAGTTGGTTACATTGCTTCCATCATTGGGGTATTCTCCATTACGGCAATGCAGAACATGGATCCGGGGGCAGCATTGAGGAATACCACCTTCATAGCCGCTGGACTCTTCATCGTTGGCGGGTACTTTGCCCTAGACTTCCTAGATTTGCCTACGAAGGTAATCCAAGCTGTGGCAATAGGTTCTCTTGTCGGTATTCTAATTGGGCTGGTCACTGAGTACTACACTGGAATAGAAGATGTGTTCTTCTTCAAGGTACAGGCCATCCCCTACATCGGGGAAGCAAGCAAGACCGGGAGCGCTACCAATGCCATCGCAGGATTGGCTGTAGGGATGCAATCGGTATTCATTCCAGTCCTACTGATGGCCGCAGGAATCTTCGGAGCAAACCATGTGATGGAAGGCGGTGATCCAGGACTCTATGGGATAGCAATGGCGGCTATGGGGATGCTAGGCACGGTTGGCGTTACCATGACAGTGGATGCCTATGGCCCTGTAGCCGACAACGCCGGCGGAATTGCAGAAATGTCCGGTCTAGGCGATGATGTCAGAGAGATAACAGACGGGCTCGACTCAATCGGGAACACGACCGCAGCAATCGGCAAGGGATTCGCGATTGGAAGTGCTGCTTTGACTGCCCTCGCTCTTTTCGCGGCATTCAAGACCAGTGCTGAGCTTGAGGCCGCAGATCTGAGCCTAACCGAGCCAATGGTGGTAATCGGACTCCTAATCGGGGCTGCCCTACCTTTCGTTGTCGCAGCTATGACCATGAAGTCAGTTGGTAGAGCAGCCGAGGACATGATAACCGAGATTAGGAGACAGTTCAAGGAAATTGACGGCCTTCTGGAGGGTCGCGAGGGAGTCGAGCCAGACAGTGCAACCTGCGTGGACATCTCCACCAAGGCAGCCCTTAGGGAGATGGTAATGCCGGGCGTAGTAGCCGTATCGAGCCCTGTAGTCATTGGCTTACTACTAGGTAGCGCAGCACTGGGCGGAACGCTAGCAGGGGCTACTGCTAGCGGCGTCCTGATGGCACTATTCATGGCAAACGCAGGAGGAGCATGGGACAACGCCAAGAAGGCGATAGAACAAGGTCATATTGAGGGCGCTGCAAAGGGCGACGAAGCCCACAGTGCTGCTGTAGTGGGAGATACCATCGGAGACCCATTCAAGGACACTAGCGGCCCATCTCTGAACATACTAATCAAGCTGATGAGCATAGTCAGCGTTGTTATTGCTGGAATGCTGACAAAGAGCGGGGAACTAGGGACTCTGTGAGACGAAACTAAACAGCGTCAGACTCTTGACAGGTCGGCTCTAGCGTGCACCATGGGTCCGCACCGCGCGTTGGCAATGACCGTGGTTATTCTTTCGTTCTCCCTTGCAGGATGCACCGGGGGGCCCTCAGGAGTGGGCAACACTGGATCCAACGAGATTGAGGTGCCAACGTGGGAGACGGGAGACTGGTGGTTGTACACATTCTCAACCCCAGACTACAGCGACGATACTGCGAGGTTAGTTGTAGCAAGTACTAGCGAAGAAGATGGGACTGCATACATGCTAGCGATTTCTAGCCTGACTGAAGCCAGGAGACATGCCGTACTGAACCACAACCCTTTCCTTGGCAGGATTACCCACTCTGATCTGGGTGCTTTCGAAAACGGAGCGCCCCAGCAAGTGCTCAATTTCCCAATGGAGGAGGGGGACTCGTGGACATTCACCCTATTCTCAATGGAGTGGAGTGCTTTCGTTTCTGATATAGCAGGCAGTACTGCAATAGTAATCGCAAACTCCGATGATGGTTCTAGGCTGGATTACGTTTTCGACAACGAAGTTGGATTCTTCCAGTCATTCACATGGAAAGATGCTTCGGGAACCTCGAACCTTAGAATGATGTTGTCGGACTCGGGTTCTGGGCACACTGGTGACGTCTATTTCGTCAGAGGGGGGGACCTCTTCAGCGAAACATGGGAAGACCCGGGTAATGACATTGAGTTTAGGGACACTATCCTCGTCAATGATCATCCTAGTGATGGAGACTGGGATGAGATGATCTACTTCATGGACGCAGAATGCGGTTCTGGTTCATCCATTTCCTTTACGCTGAGGGATCATATGTCAATCTCAGTACTTGAGAGGATTTGGGGCCCGGGAGCCAGTGAGATGGGCACCCTGGGCACCATTCCATATCCTTCTGGCGAATATACCCTAACCGCGACATTCACAGGTGGATCGACGTTCTTGAGAGTCAGAATTGCCGGTGGAATCACACAGTCCTGGACACTCTAGAGGTATTCCAGAAGGTTGTCTGACCCTCCCACGAATACTGGGGCGTCTCCCCGCATATCGAAAACAACAGGTACCGTCCTATGACCAGTCTCCATCACGACTTCCTTTCGAAGGCCTTCGAAGTTATCCAGATTCACTTCGGAGTAAGTTAGTCCCTTGGAATCTAAGGTTCTGAAAGCCCGAGTGCAGTATGGGCATATTGTCTGTGTGAAGACTAGGAAGTCTTCATCCGTACCTTCCAGAATTTCATACACTCGCGACAGGCTGCTCGCCCCCTTCTTCCGCATCCCACCATGGGGATTCCCCTAAGTCATCGAATTCATCGTCACCGTCCCATCTACCTTCAAGCACTCGGTCAGTCTCATTCTCGTCTATGAAGAGTAGGAAGAAGGTGGTGACTAGGGTCAGAGCAGCGCCAATGTAGATTGCAGATGTGTAATTGAAGACGGATATCATCTTCTCTGTCAACGTGTATGCGAAAACGACCGAGGTATTCAGGATGGACATGTATGCTGTGAACTGGGTCCCTCCTACCTTGCTCCATGTCAGCCTCATACACAGAGAAATAATGCAAATCAGGGCGATTCCAGCAACGAAATACTGGCCTATCAGGTATATTGTCATGACCAATGTGTTCCCCCACATGGGCTCAAGGAAAGCAAAGGTGGCATTCGCCAGGGCCAGTACCAAGAAGGAGACCATCGCTACTCTGCGGATCCCAAACTTGTCTCCGAGGATCCCACCGATTATCTGCCCCGATACTGAGCCGAGCAAGGCAATACCTCCGACTATCCCATTGTACTTCTGTTGGGACCAGCCCGCCTCATTGATGAAAATGTCAACGTAAATCGGGCTGGTGAAATAATACAGCTCACCGAGGAGTCCGGCTACAACCAGCAAGAAGGCGGACCTGACTGAGAAGGCCTTGGTCAGATAGAAGGATGTTCTTGCTACTGTTTTACTGACAGACTCTGGATCGAAACGGCCGTTTCCAGGTAGATAATTGGATATTACGCCAATTGGAGCGAGGATCAGCAGTATCGGGTTTGGCATAGCATCCTCGGATTGTGGTGAAATGAACCTTGACCTCCCCAACGAAATCACTGATAGAAGAATCAGCGCGAGGCTGATTCTATTCGTCCCAGACCACGGCCTTAGGTCAAATCCGAGGATTTGTTTTGCTTCTAGGGCAGGGAAGCCTATTCGGACGTTCTTACCGAAGCCCCAGTCTACCGTGAAGACATCCATCACGAAGCCGATTAGCCAGATGCAGACTCCCGAAACCGCGAGGAATGAGGAGATTGATACTCGCTTGTTGGAAATACTGTAGCCGACTATTCTTGCTACTCTGAACTCTTCCTCTTTCTCCCATGGAGCCTCTTCCGAGTCATCCACCACCTCTGCAACCAGTGCCCCTGAGTCTGTACTTGATTCGAGCGAGTCAGTGACATCCCTAGTTCTTGACCATGGGAACAGTTGAACGCCTGGCTTCTCGACCATGAGAAGTGGCACCATTATGATGAATGCGAGCATCACTAATTGCGCGGCTATTACTCCAGAGATCCCTATCATTGTGATTAACACCCCTAGAACCGCCCCTCCGAAGATGATGCCAACCCTCTTTGCGGCGAACATGAGCCCGTTCACCCTGGCTACCTCATCGGGCTCGAGGACCTCCACTGCGAGAGCATCGGTTGCCACATCCTGCAGAGACGAGAATATGTTGTGGACGAATAGGATTCTTGCAACTAGGTCGATCTGCCCATTCAGGTCTGGAACCAGAAGCAAGGAGCCAAGTGTCAATGCCATTCCAGTCTGGGCGAAAACGATCCATTGCCTTCGGGGTCCATACTTCTCGATGTATATCGAGTCAACCAGGGGCCCCCAAATCCACTTGAAGGTCCAGGGGAGAGAGACAGTTGCGAAGAGGATCGCTATCTCGGGTACTGAAACCCCATTTGCCACGAGATATGCTGCAAAAGTTACGCTTGCGAAACCCTGTGGCAACCCCTGGGCGAAGTAGAGTAGACAAAGCGTTAGGACTCTCTTGATGGAGTTCTCTGTTATTGCCCCACCCTTGCCTAGCTCAGATACGTTTCTTGACATCCTCTCAGACCAAGACAGGGTTTCCTCTGGCTCAACCGACGAAGTCGGATCTTCGTGATTTTCGACGATTGGAGAAGTCGCGTTATTGAGCCATTCTTCCCTCCTTCCGACGAACAAAACCAAGGCTATTGCCAGGAGGAAGGGTACGAAGAAGGCGAGTGGTCCTAGGTTGGTCAATCCCGAGGAAGACGATGAGCCAGAAAATTGGGCATCTACCAGAATTACCCTTCTTGCATCCACTGGGGAAATGCTGTCATCGGAAACTACCAACCTCGCATAAATCGTCGAGTTACCAGATTTTTCATGCGGATCTAGTTTTATGCTCCAAGATGACCAGTCCCCGTCCTTGGATAAATCGGCAGCTCCCGACCAAGGGCCTCCGCCTAACTTAACCTCGACCAGACCGGTGCCCGGGGCTGCTCCACTGGACGTGCCTGTGACATAGCTCCCGTTCCCTATTTCTTGCAGGGTGGAGACTCCCATTGAGACGTTAAGGGATCTGTCTATACTCCCAGCCGCCTGCACAAAGGCAGTTGGGTCTGCTTGACCAAAACCGAACTCGTTGTCGGGGCGGGTTTCCAGGAGGCTGCAGTCGTTGAATCCGGGGTCGTTCAAAAGTTGGATGTCTCTCTCAATGGAGTGAGCGGAGATTATGTCCTTGAACTCTGTCGGAGTTAAATCTGGGTTCGCTTGCACCATCAATGCTGCGATTCCGGCCATAAGTGGAGTGGCCATACTAGTGCCCGACTTGCTCGTGTACCCATCCTGAGTCGCTGCGTCAGGAGCCATTATGTTGGAGCCAATCGCAGCCACATCCGGCTTGACTCGGAGGTCCGAGGTGTACCCACGACTGCTGTAAATCGCCAGACCAAGGTCCTTGTCCAGGCTAGCCACTGTGACTGGTAGCTCAGCATCACCCGGGCTGTCGATTGTGTTGCACCCAGCAAGGGTCGCTCCGCCGAACTCATTACCTGCAGAGAGAGTGGTTATGATTCCGGCCTCGACGACCATGTCCATCTGACGGCTCCAAGCTGAGCTTCCATCATTGTCGATGTGAACCTCGAACTGCTGTTCCCCCAAGGAAGAGGTGACTATGTTGATTCCGTACTTGTCCCTATTATCTATCGCCCACTGGGCACCTTGCATCACATCCTCGATATCGCCATCGCAACACGCTAGGATGTTTATCAGGTAAGCTCCAGGCGCGGCACCGACATATCTCTCACCCGTTCCAGGGTCTGTCTGGCCCCCGCCCGAGCCGGCAGCAATTCCTGCAACATGAGTACCATGGGTGCCCGAATCGTATGACGTGGAAGGATCTTGTTCGTCATCGGTGAAAACAGCATCAAAGAAAGCGATAATCTTCGGATCGCAGTCGGAGGGAATTGGCTGTGGCTCTGGATCCAGTGGATCTGGATCCGGAGGGTCCTCGACACAGGTGAAGGGGTCGTCGTCCATGTCGTTTAGTCCCTCGTGATCGCCACGAACTCCAGTATCGAGAATGGCAATTACCGAGCCTGTTCCGTCTAGTCCGAAGTCATTCCAGACATTGTCAACCGCCATGTTTGGCACGGCTTCGTTCATGTTTGTCTCAGCCAGTCCAAGGTCCTCAATCATCACAACCCCGTTGAGTGATCTAATCCCATTTTCATCCAATATTGAGGATACAGGCGAGGTTGCCGAGACAGTATTTAGGTATCCAAACCTGAAAGTAACTTCGACCCCCAGTGACTCCAAGGCAGAGATATCGGCATCAGTTGGGTGGTGGTCGTAGTCTACGAAAATCCTGGCATGTCCTTCCGGAGCTCTCCTCCACCAATCCCTCTTGACTTCCTCCGGTTGCTCAATTAGCCATTCCAGTCTGTCGTCAATGGAGTTGGAATCCTTGTCTCTGCTCCAATGTGTCCACCATTTCCAATGTATCTCTGACTCCACTGATGAGGCCCACTTTCCTTCGGCATCATAACCACCGTTAGGTACTTCCTCCACCCAGATAGAGGAAGACGCCATGGGGGCAATCAGGACCAGTATAGCCAAGGGCAAGAACATCGAGCGGCGTCCGGCCATAGTTCCGCGGACAAATGGTCATGTTTGAGAGTTAGTACTACAATATTCGTTAAATAACCTGTACTCCTTGATTATCGAAGTCCCATTCCAGAATTTGCCAACCCTCGTCCTCGATGTACTGAGTGGCATATTCCTTGCCAGAAGGCGAGCAAAGCAAAGCTGAGCACCCCCCTCCACCGGCCCCTAGCGCCTTCCAAGCCACAATCGATCCTGACTCAATAAGAGGCATGACAACACCTCGAAACGGATCGTGAATAGTGGGGTCGATCATATCGACTCCCTCGCAGACTCTCCTCAATGAAGAAACTACCAAATCTCTCCTATCCTGCTGTAAACCGTTTGCCATTTCTCTCGCGGAACTTCTTATTTTGTGCAAACCTTGGATTGTTCCCTCGCCCCCACTTGAGTAACTGGACCATACCGATTCCTGGATTTCCCCTGAATTCCTACTGCTTCCTGAGTAAGCAATAAGCAGGTGCTTATTCAGCCAATTCAACGAGGACTGCATCGGCTCGAAAGGCATTCTCTCAACCGAGTCTCCAATAAACAGAAGGTGATTGAAACCACCAAATGCAGAGGCCCAATGATCTTGCCTTCCACAGCGATTCTCTTCTGACTCTGAAAGGAATGCCTCTTCGGCTATTTCATCGAGGTTCTCCAATTGGCTGGACGAATTTAGCGCTGCCAGTGCAACATTCATCGCTGAACTGGTTCCAAGACCGGAACCACGAGGAACTGGGAAGTCGAATTCTAAATCCGAATCTCCCAATATCTCACTTTTCTTTACCCTAACTCTATGATTTATCGCGAAATTTACTACCTCTCCACCAAATTCTGTTGGATAGGGGGGAACATCGGTCCACCCTCCCGCCAAATCTACCCTCAATGGGGCAGAAGATTCTGAGAAGCCGCTCACAGGATAATGCGAGGGGCTCGAAGACATCACTTTTTCTAGACCTAAAATGTCGAGTATCTGTGGCCTCTCCGCGTGACATGGACTATGAGGTAGGGGAGGCGATATCTGCCTTCAAATCTGGAAGACCCGTGATGATATACGATTCAGACTATCGAGAGATGGAAACTGATCTGCTGTGGCATGCAGCAGCAGCGACACCAGAAGTGATTAGAAGGCTCAGAAACGATTGTGGTGGCCTCCTATTCCTTGCAATAGGTGATGAAATTGGAGAAATGTTCGGCCTTCCTTGGTTACAAGACATTCACTCTCACAAGACTTTGGTGGAAGAAAATCCTGTTCTCGGACATTTGGTAACGAATGACCTCCAATATGACTCAAGATCAGCGTTCACCCTTTCTCTTAACCATAGGGAGACGTATACGGGAATTACAGATAGAGACAGATCGCTAACAACGAGAAGATTTGGAGAATTATCCGGAGAACTGTTGGAAAAGGGTGAAAATGGAGCTGGGGCGAAGGAAAGGCTTGGGAAGGAATTCAGAACTCCTGGCCATATCCCAGTATGCAGAGAGTCCCCCGGGGGTCTAAAGACGCGCCAGGGCCATACCGAACTTGCCGTTTCAATTGCGAGATTGGCGGGTTTGACAGCTTGTACGATAGGTGCGGAGATGCTAGAACCAGAAGGAGACGGCGCTTTGTCTTTAGAGGGTGCCAGGGCATACGCGGACACGCACGGGATTCCAATGATAACCGGAGAGCAGATTTCAGCAATTTTCAACGAAAAAGGTTAGGCGAGGCATCTGAGGAGGATACATGATGACTAGGGTGATGGCAGTTGGCATCTTCGATCTGCTACATGCCGGCCATCTGCACTATGTTGAGCAAGCCAAATCACTTGGTGAAGAGTTAATTGTGGTAATCGCGCATGATGAAACAGTGAGAAAGCAGAAGCACGAGCCAGTGACAGGGCAGGACTTGAGAAGAAGGATGGTTGAGGGACTGAAACCGGTGGATCAGGCAATAATTGGGAACCCTCCCGGAGTCCCCATATTCGAGATTCTCGGGCAGATAAATCCAGATTTAATCGCACTGGGCTATGATCAGAAGCACTCTATCGATGCAATTAGGAAAGGATTAGATCAACATGGTTTCGAAGATGTAGAAGTGACACGGGTAGAGGGACTATCTGACGACCTAGACGGAACTAGGAAGATTATTGCAAGAATCCTTGACCTATGGCCAGGAACAGAGGGTGGACCTTACGAGGAGGATTGAGGATGTTTACCGGAATTGTAGCAGGAACTGCCCCCATAGTGGATATCGGCGGTGATGATTCAGTACGTACGTTTTCTGTGGATCTAAACGGATTCGATAGTGATCTCGAAATAGGTGCAAGCGTATCATTGGACGGAGTTTGTATGACAGTGGTGAACATAGATAACGGGATAGTCTCCTTTGATGCGATTTCTGAGACATTGGACAGAACTACCCTTTCCAACAGGATGGTAGGGGACTTGCTAAATGTAGAGAGATCTCTGCGCCTTGGGGATGAGTTAGGCGGCCACATCCTCTCTGGACACATTATTGGTACTGCGGAGATTCTGAAAAGAGAAGAGGTTGGGGACGGTGTTGATTTCCTGATTTCCATTCCAGATGGCTGTAACCAATTCATTCTAGAAAAGGGCTACATCGCAGTTGATGGCATGTCTCTTACAGTAGGAAAATGCGAGGAAGATTGTTTCTTCCTGCACATTATCCCTGAGACGCTCAGGATAACGAGCATTGGAAATAAGTCCGAGGGAAATTTGGTGAACATAGAGATAGACTCTAGGACCCAAGCAGTGGTAGAGGCAATGATGAGGATGGGTGTTGAATCTTGAATCTAGGTATTGTCTGCGGATCTTTCCACAGGGAACATGTCGAGAGGATGCTGAAATTTGCTATTGATGAGGCTAGTTCGAATAATTGGGAAGTTTCTGAAGTCGTATGGGTTCCAGGTTCGATGGAAGCCCCACTGGCAATAGATAGGATGCTTCAGAGTACCGAGATACAAGGGGCGGTAGTGTTGGGAATTATCGAGAGAGGACAAACCGATCATGGCCTAGTTATGGGGCAGTCGGTCACGAAGTCCATAATTGAACTTCAAATTAAGCATAACAAGCCTATAGGGTTGGGAATCATAGGACCAGGAGCGGAGCCTGAGCATATCGAGCCCAGACTTGAGCCGCATGCCAGATCAGCAGTTGGCGCGGTAGCGGCAATGTCTTAGTGAAAGAAGGCTTTACTCCCCGGGAAGGCTCATGGAAGGCAATTCAGTAGAAGTAGCTTCGTCCATATCCTCTACGGTGATAAGAGGTGTCAGCTTTCCATTGAAGACTCCGGATGCTCCGACGTGGAGAGAGAACTTCACGGCCGTTGCCTGCGGGATATCGGCAATCATCACGAAATCCATCTCGCCGAATGACCAATAGTAGGCTTCTAGGGACCCTCCCATGGCTTCTACTATCCTCATCGCTTCTTCCTTCCTTGCCTTGCCCCCGTCCTTTAGTAGGCCTGCAGCACCTTCCTTAGTGTAGTTTCCAGAATACATGTATTTTGGCATGAAACGGCCCCTCGATGGTTGTTATATTACGATTTCTTTCTCTATTTTTTCAAAATCGAGTGGGATTTCTGACTGTCAAGATTCAAGGGATGCCTTACACCTGGATGACTTATGGGAGAGGATGTCAGGAGGGTAATCATTGTTGGTTCTGGCCCTGCAGGATATACTGCAGGACTTTACACGGCTAGAGCCCTGCTGGATCCATTGATGTTCGCAGGCTACATGTCCGGCGGTCAACTAATGTTAACATCAGATGTTGAGAACTTTCCCGGATACCCAAAGGGAATAGGCGGACCCGAAATGATGATACACATGAGGGAGCAAGCCGAAAGGTTCGGTTTGGAGGTCCATGACAAGAATGTCGAATCAGTCGATCTTTCCGAACGGCCCTTTCGGGTTTGGGTCGAAGGAGAGGAGTACAGGTCTCATTCACTGATTATTTGCACGGGTGCAGAGGCAATTTGGCTTGGAGCAGAAGGTGAGGAGGAGCAGAAAGGGCGCGGCATTTCCACATGTGCCACATGTGATGGTGCTTTCTTCCGAGACGAAGAGATCATTGTTGTTGGAGGAGGTGATTCGGCGATGGAAGAGGCCACCTTCCTGACTAGGTTTGCGAGTAAGGTTACTGTTATTCACCGGAGAGATGTTTTCAAAGCGTCTAAGGTCATGTATGAAAGAGCAGAAAAGCATCCTAAAATAGAAATCAAGACATTTAGGCAAGTGAAAAAATGGATTGCAGGCGAACAAGGCCTTACTGGAGCGGTCCTGGAGGATCCTCGAGATGGATCGGAGGAAGAGATTAGTTGCGCTGGTGCATTTATTGCGATAGGTCACAAACCAATTACTCAATTCTTAGGAGAGCAGATTGAGACTGACTCGGAGGGATACATAGTCCACAAGGAGAATACAATGACTGAGGTTCCTGGAGTTTTTGCTGCAGGGGATGTTGTCGACAAAAGGTATCGTCAAGCGATTACAGCTGCTGGCATGGGGTGCCAAGCTGCGATTGATGCAGAAAAATGGTTGGAAGAGCAAAATTGAGGACCGAAGGTACCTTGATCGGACCCCCTTTCACGGTTACAATGTCAGACCATCTTAGTCCGGATCAGAGGGATAGATATGCACGACACCTGGTCCTACCAGGAGTTGGTTCTGAGGGACAGAAGAAATTGCTGAAATCATCAGTTCTTGTGGTAGGGGCAGGGGGCCTTGGGTCTCCGGCGTTGATGTATTTGGCCGCTGCTGGAGTGGGCAGAATAGGGATTGTTGACAATGATAAAGTCAGTTCATCCAATTTGCAGAGACAGATAATTCACAGTACCTCTTCTATCGGAAGTGCGAAAGTTAAGTCCGCATCAAATTGGATTTCTAAATTAAATCCAGACATAGAGATAGAAGAAATTGAGATGAAGCTAACTAGTGAAAATTCGATTCAGATAATTTCCCAATATGACGTAGTTATTGACGGTACAGACAATTTCGAGTCGCGATATCTGATTGGTGACTCATGCGAGGTTGCAGGTAAACCGTGGATTTTTGGTAGTATTCACAGATTTGAGGGACAGGTGTCATCATTCAATCTTGACGGCGGCCCCAACTACAGGGATTTGTTTCCATCTCCCCCGCCACCAGAATTAGCGCCTAATTGCTCGGAGGCGGGGGTTCTTGGAATTCTTCCCGGGATTGTCGGAACCATCCAAGCTACTGAGGCGATCAAGATCATTCTTGGTGTCGGAAACTGTCTGTCCGGAGAATTGCTAGTAATTGATGTCCTGACCATGGATTTTAGGAAACTTGAGTTTTCTATGGACGCTGGACGAGAAAAGGTAACTTCTCTCTCAAAAAAGGAAGAGAAGGGTTTTTCTGAGATAGGTGCTAAGGAACTCTCTCAAAGAAGAAATGAGGGGTGGACCCCATTCCTACTCGATGTTAGAAGATCCGATGAAGAACAAATTTCCTCAATTAGGGGCACTGATTCTAGAATAATGCACCTAGAAATACCTTCCAGATTGGAAGAATTGCCCTTGCAAGGTGATATTGTGGTTTATTGCCGAAGTGGACAAAGGTCCGATGCCGTAGCCAGGTTCATTGTGGATTCCGGATTATTCAACGGCACAATCTACAACCTATTAGGGGGCATTAATGCCTGGGCGGATGAAGTGGATCCTACCTTAGTTAAATATTAATGTGGTATATTTTACCTCAATATGTCATTTTATTGTGGTAATATATCATGTATTTTGTTTAATTATATATTTATTCAGTAAATGTGGTAATAACTAACCTAGTATATCGTTTAGTTGTGGTTAAAATTCTATTTTCAACTATCTAATACCACATAATATTACTTATTGTGGTGAAATATGAAAATCTAGGCCAATATTGTTGTACTAGGCTCATTCGTGGTTCAAACAATATGGCGAGAGTGGGAATTTGGAAGTGTCCAGAATGCCGACTTCACCAAACCTGGAAGACTAGGTCAGATAAGTCGAACAAATTGGATCGTAAGTGTACGGGATGCGGGAAAAGGGTTCGAACGACCCTAGATAGGTCTGTCTCAGGGAAAGGCAGGGTGAGGAACGTCAAAATTTGGGAAAGGAATCCAAGGGATTGGGCATTTCTGGAAGAAGAGATTCGGAGAAGGAATATGGGGTCTTTTTCAGAACCCATACTATCTGTTAGTGAGAATGGTAATGAGAAACTGCAATCCAATATTCCAAAAATTTGGGGTGTAGGGTGGGTTCCTCCAAACGCATTGATTTTTCCATCAAAGCTTAACTCAATAAGAGCCAAAAAGAGTTTGCTAGAATTTGTAGCAGAAAGACACGATGGTCATCTGAATTCCATTTCAGAATGTTGGGATTCAATGAAGTGTAAAGACAAAATGACGGGTGAAGAGTTTCATGAATTCTCTCAGGAATTGATGAGAGTTATCGAAGAAAGATACCTAGAAAGGACGTTGGAGCCTGACCTTGCTGGGCTTGCGAAATCAGAAATCATACCGATGAGGCAGGGCGAAGTATTCCTAAAGAGGAGATTGGACAGGCTGTTAATTGATCTGACACTCTGCATGAGAAGGATTGCACATTATGCTTCGATTACTGTTGAAAATAGAATAGAATGGCAGAGGAGAATGATTCGTACGAGATTAGTGGATGAGGAGTTGAAGGACCTCTCTACGAATGGTTTGCCTACCCCAGATGGGGGTAGTTTTGGTGGAAAGGGTTTCAGATCAACCTGGCAGGAAGGAGTGGTTGCCTGCGCTACGGCTATGACACGCGCAGTTGATTTGCCGGAAGAAAAACGTCACAATGCAGACGTTATAGCCCCGATGATCAGGGATATGGGCCTAGCACTCGCAATGGGACAGACCCCGATCGAGGTTTTTTCTGCCCAAATGGGCAAGGCAGGATCCTACATGGACGGTGGCATTCAAGGAAGCGGCGGTAGAGATCTGCATATAGGGAACTGGGAGAAAGGAATCCTCCCCCCTACTGCACCATTGCCTATTGCAAGTGCAACTACCACGGGGGTAGCATTAGCTGCGAGTAGGCTGGGAATAAGTAGATTCCACTTAGCACCTGTGGGAGAGGGTTGTAGCAGTAGCGGGGAGTTCTGGGAGGCAATGAATTTCGCTGGAGTTCGTGGTTTGCCGATTTGCTTCATGATTCAGAATAATCAGATAGCACTTGATACACCAAACTCTGCTCAATCGGGAGCGGAGACTTTCGGTGATAAAGGGCATGCAATGGGAATCCCCGCCTGGACTATCGATGGATCCGATCCAGGGCTATTCTATGCATCTACTGCAGTTGCTAAGGAGTTCGCCAAGGATGGATGCGGAGCAACCCTCATCCACGTGGAAACAATGAGGGGTTGCGGGCACGCTCATCACCATGATGATTTGTATCTTGGAGCATCGAGCGGCAACCCCCCGGGTTATGTTGATAGAGGGTTACTGCGATACTGGTCCGAGAAAGATCCTTTGCCAAACCACAGGGAGTTATTGATTAAACTCGGAGTGGGCGAACAAAAACTCAACCGCATTCAGATGGAAGAAGAAGACAACGTGGAGTCAGCCAGAAGCCAACTGGAGAAAATGGAGTGGCCTGAGGGGAATTCGGTTGTAAAAGGAGTAACATCAATCTCGGACGCAACAAGTCACGAGAAGCAACTACGGAGAATTGACGAGGCAGGGGCTATTGTGAGTACCGGTCTAGGATCTGGGGAGCTTTCAATAGAGTTCTCCGATGCCCCTAATTCTTGGAGTTACAGTAGAGCAATTCAGAATGGCATGGCGGCACTTGCAGACCAATTCGGCAATCAGATGGTGTTCATGGGAGAGGACATGGAAATAGCAGGGGCATTCGGAATGAATCTAGGGCTCAAGGCTAAGGGTCATCAATCAAAACTTCTCGATATGCCGCTATCTGAGGCCATAATAATCCATTCAGCGACAGGAGCAGCCCTAGGAGGGATGAGGCCACTGGCAGAGATACAGTTCGGAGGATTTGCAGCTTTAGCAATGAACCCCCTAGTCAACAATGCGGCCCAATTGAGATGGAGATGGGGCGCAGAGGTACCGATGACAGTACGAATTCCCCTGGGAGCCAAGACTAGGAGTGGGCCATTTCACGCTAACATGATTGAATCATGGCTAACAAACGATCCTGGATTGATCATTGTGACTCCGAGTAATCCTCAGGATGCTTATGATCTGCTTATTGAGTCACACCATTTACCAGATCCTGTTGTCTACTTAGAGCATATTGGGCTGTACGGACTTAGAGGGGGGATAACTGGCTGGGGCAAATCAATCAATCAAATAGTGGATACTGAGGCTGTAATGAATAGACTAGAAAATGGGGATAGTTCGATTGGCAAAGCGAGAGTAGTCAGAGGAGGCGAGAATCTCACGATAGTCACCTGGGGTGCCATGGTACACGTTGCCCTTGATGCAGCAGAGAATGTGTCGAATAGGGGGGTTGAAGTCGAAGTCGTGGATTTGAGAACTCTCGTTCCCTTTGACTCTGGTGCATGTATCAACTCGGTTCTCAAGACTGGAAGACTAATCGTTCTACAAGAGTCGCAGTGGACTGGTGGTTTTGGCCATACAGTCTCGAGCAGAATTATAGAAGAGGCATTCTGGAGGTTAGAAACCCCTCCCGTAGTGATTGGAGCTCTGGATACTCCTGTTCCTTTCTCTCCAACACTAGAGGACCATACTATACCAAGTATCGAAGTTGTTTCCAGGCATATCGAGAGAGCATGTGCAAAATGAAATTCAACGAAATGTCTGGAAAGAGTAAATTGTGAAATGTCTCAGGAGTAGAATATGGATGAGACTGTGGTTGACGTAGGTTTCGTCCTTATGGGGTTTGCTTTGCTAATGTTCGGGGGAGAGGCTCTGGTTCAAGGAGCTACTAGGATATCCCAGAGTCTCAGCGTATCGCCTCTAGTAGTGGGTTTCACAGTAGTAGCAATTGGAACATCGCTACCCGAACTGGCTGTTGCGATTGAGGCTATTGAAAGTGACGTACCAAATATTGCAGTTGGAGGGGTCCTAGGTTCTAATGTCGCAAACGTGATGTTGGTACTGGGGGCGGCAGCTGTCTTAGGTGCTAAATCCGATACAGAGAAAGGGGTAAACAGGGATGCGATGGCAGTAGTGGTAGCCACTTTGTTCATGGCAATATTCGTTGTTTTTGGAGAAGTTCCTCTTCTAGGAGGCGTCGTGATGTTGACATGTCTGATTGGTTACTACTACTACACCTATTCAATTGCAATTTCAGATGAAGATGAGTATGAGTTCGAAGACTCATGGCTACCAAACAAACTGTCCCTTGCTATCCCCTTCTGTTTTGTTGGTGGTGGGATGATATGGTTTGGTGCTGAATTACTTGTATCTGGATCAACTGGCATTGCTGAGACTTTCGGAGTCTCAGAGGCCGTTATTGGTCTGACAGTGGTAGCGCTGGGGACTTCATTGCCCGAACTGGCTGTTACCATAGTAGCTGGCATTAGAGGGCAAGGAGGGGTTGCCGTAGGAAACGTACTAGGTTCCAATGTGATGAACATCATGGGGATAATTGGAATAGCGAGTATTGTTGGGAGTGGGATTCCTGTCGATGTAGAGTTTCAAAGAGACATCATAGTTGTGATGGCAACATCGGGATTCGTAGCATGGATGCTCATATCTAGAAAGGAGTTCACCAAAAATATTGGAACTATGATGATCATAACTTACCTATTCTACATGACATATCTCGGTGGTTTCCTAGACGGATTATTTTAGTGAGATAGGCTAGTAAGGTAATGGGAGCGATAGTGTGGAGTGCGTCATTCTTGCGGCTGGTTCAAGCCGTAGGCTTGGAATGGACAAGGCATTGATTGATGTCGGTTCTCAACCGCTCATCAGTTGGATTTCACGAAGATTATCGAGTCGTGTGGCTAATATCACCATAGTTGCAAATGAGACAAATTTTACAGAAATTTCCAAAACGGTGAGTAATGTGAATGTAATACTAAACCGAAATCCGCACAAAGGGAGAACAGGCTCCCTTAAAGTGGGAATTGACAGTATAGATTCCTCAGGAGCGGAGGATTACAGATTGCTTGTTGTTCCCGTTGATCGGCCAGGATTCTCAGATTCGACTCTGGATCGTCTAATTTATTCGGAAGAGACCTGCTGTCCTATGAAGGATGGAAAAGGGGGGCACCCCCTTGTGCTGACTTTCGAAGATGTTGACAAGGTAAGGAAAAGTTCAGCAAATTCACCATTAAGAGAAATAATCAAGACGAGTAGATTCGAGGTTTTAGATAGATTTCTAGATCTAAACATAGATACACCAGAGGATTTAACAAATCTACAAGATAAGCTAAAATTGATCAATGAATAGAACAGAAATAACTCACTTTAATTCTGGGTTCTGGACTAATTGAAGTTGATGAGTCCTATTTCAGAAACGAGAAAATGGAGTATCGGATTGCTTCATAATTAGATGTCAAATGATTTATACAAACTTGGAGTGGAATGTGTAATGCCAACCTCTGCTGAAGTAATCGAAGTGGTAGTTGTGAGCATGCGAGATGCCTTTCTAGCCGTGACTGTATTTGTTGCTTCGATGGTTCTGCTCTTCAGTTGGTTACAGTACATCACCGCTGGAAGGTTCGTAGACGTGATTCGATCGAAAAGGAGATGGCAGCCTGTAATCGGCGCCATCATGGGCATCACTCCTGGTTGTGGCGGTGCCATTGTAATCATGCCAATGTACACCAGAGGTTTCGTGAGCTATGGAACCGTAATAGCCACTCTGATCGCGACCCTCGGGGATGCTGCGTTCGTCTTGATTGGTGCTGCTCTCACTGACTCCTCTTTCGTGGCTCCAGCAGTGGCGGTGCATGTCATCTCCTTCGTGACAGGGGTTACATGGGGCTACCTCATTGATGGATTGAACATCACGCCACAGAGTCCTTTGGGCGGATTAATACAAAGATCCGAGTCCATGAAGGAACAGGAACTAATCAAATTAGACGATTTTGAAGATACGCAAACAGTCTTTGACGATCTTGGAAGAGAAGATGAAAGTGGCCCGGGTTATTTTCTTCTTCACCAAGGTTATACCCTCTGGTGGATAGTCACCTCTATTGGATTATTTTTCGCAATAATGTTGCTTTTTTGGAATTCTCAAGATGCAGATTTCGAGCTTTCAATAGAATATAACCCGTCTACATTAGATGGTTTCATAACTTGGATAGGTTTGATAGGAACAACTTTGTCAGTAGTCCTATATCTATCTCAGAAAACCTGGATTCGTGACGATACAGAAGCTTCAATCGGAGACAAGCTCTATTCGATGAGAGAGACATTAATACACTCTGCAAGTGAAACTGCATTTGTCACGTTCTGGGTCATGGCTGCTTACCTGATATTCGAGTTTACCATGTTATTCTCAGGTGCTAACGAAGCAGACTTGGCCAAGTATGGCGATGGGATTTTTGCAGTTGTAGTCGCCTCTTTTGTTGGATTAATACCCGGCTGTGGACCTCAAATTATTGCCATTACCGCCTACACAAAGGATCTGATATCGTTCCCAGCTTTGGCTGCGAATGCGATTAGTCAAGACGGAGATGCTCTTTTTCCACTCTTGGTTAGACACAGGTTAGCTAGCCTTTGGGCTACGCTACACACAACTGTTCCTGCCCTAATTTTGGGAAGCGCGCTTTTGATAGTGGACGTATCGTTCTAAATCCGAGAGATCCACAAACATATCTGATCATCTGCACAACTCCAAAGGCTAGAACCCCGACGGGGCTTTGTGACTGTGTCAGTCCTTAACTGGGCCATCAAGAGAGTAGAGGCTGGAGAAAGAGTCGCCATCGCATCTGTGGTTCAGGCCAGCGGGAGCGTTCCCGGGAAACCGGGAGCAAGGCTAGCAATCAGCTCCTCGGGAGAAAAGTTCGGGACTATCGGTGGGGCAGGATTGGAGTTAACGGTGGAAAAGGAGCTTCAAGAAATTCTGTTGCGAGATTTGTCTGACCTGAGAAAAAAAGGAGGAAAGGTTGAGCTATTCCTTCTAAACAGAGATGGCAAAGGAAAAGAGGCATCTGCCCTCGACAGTCTTTGTGGAGGACAGGTGACAGTAGCTATGGAAGTGATTACTCCACGACCTCACATCTTGATCGCGGGAGGAGGTCACGTCGGTCTTTCAATTGCAAAGGTGTGTGATTCTCTGGAATGGCTGTATAGCGTATTCGATGTAAGAGAGGAGTATTGTAACCGGCAGCGTTATCCAAACGCTGAGGGCAATTTCTGTTCATCTGTCGAGGAATTTCTCCAGAACGAAAGTAGTGATTCTCTGACTCGTTTTTCAGATATTCTACTTTTGAGTCATGATTGGTCGGTTGATGAGGAGATGCTAATTGGATTACTACAATTATGCAAAGAAGGAAGGAGGCCCAGGATTGGGGCAATAGGATCGAAGAAGAAATGGTCTGCTTTCGAGAAGAAGGCTGTTGAAAATGGGGTTGAGAAGCGGCTGATAGACTCCGTCAGATGCCCTATTGGCCTAGACATAGGGGCGGATACTCCAGAAGAAATTGCAATTGCGGTTTGTGCAGAAGTTCTATCCCTTGAAAGGAAGAACATTGCTACCTAAGTATCAAATTCGGTATTGAATTGGGCAAGTCATGAAGGTTCTGTCAACCCTGATTTCCATATTGGTAATTTCTGCAGGCTTAGTCGGATGTATGGGTGAGAGTGAGGAGGAGGAGGATATCTCCGTAATAGACGACTCTTTCGGAGCTTTCAGTGTCGTAGCACCAATAGATACTGGGATTAACGTATACCACAATCACTTCTCTATGAACGAGTCTTACCCTCAATGGCTGCTTGATCAACTAGGAGTTAACAAGGTTTGTGAAATTAGCAAAAACGGAACTTGGGAAGAGCGCTACGAAGCGGATAGGGAAGATTGCTGGGACGTGATTGGTTCCAACGACATTGTATGGTTCAAGGGTTCGAGAATAATTGGCACTACCCCCGATGATAATACGGACATACCGATCCTCGACGACCCTAGCGACGGGCACGGGACCGCAGTAACTGGTGCGGTAATTGACGCGAACCCGGACGCGGTGATTTTCTTCGTCGAGGGTTTCAGTGATGCAGCTGTTCTGGCTGCTGCGAACCAACCTTTGGTGGATTTGATTACGACTAGCTTCGGGCCCATACTTTCGGTTCCAGTCCCTGGCATCGAGGATGCGACCAAAGTCGCAGTTGTTGAAGAAAAGAAGATTCATACTGGTGCTGCGGATAACTCCCCTTCTCCTGCCATTCAAGACTCAACGGCTGGACCTCCGTGGAGTATCGGAGTTTCGGGATATGCTGAGGAGGATGACGATCAGAAGGAGACCATGAGCGGTTCTTACCCCGATATAGCTGCAGATTGGACTCAATTACTTCCCAACCATGACGACATTGACGGATATCATCAAACCTCGGGAACCTCATTTGCAACACCAAGGACCGCTGGATTGCTCTCCAAAGTGCTCGTATCTCTAAGATCGGAATTCGGGGATTTTTCCTCCGGTGCCGATCCTGTGGATAGGATGGGGCTAATGGTGAACGGATCGAATTTCACACTCACCAACGATGACATCAGAGATGCTTTGAACCTCTCAGCATGGTATCCATCATTTTCCAGTTGGGACCCTCTGTCGGGAACAACTCCAATTTCACCTGTGGCGCCGTGCACACAAGTGGGATGGGGAGTAGTGAACGAAAGCAATGTCCTCCCTATCATTGAGCACCTAAATGGGAGCAGTTCGATGTCCCAGAGGCCCTTCGATGTGGAACTCTGTATGGAGTCCAATCAGGAGATTAGAGAAGCATATTGGAACTAGGGTGTTCTCTAAATAACAAGAAGGGATTCCAACATTATGAGGAAGGTACTCCTTAGATGGAAAGTCTCCTCGCTTTCCGGAATAGATGAGATTGACAAACTGATGGAGATTTGTCACAGAATAGAGGTTCTTGGGCACCTTTCTACTGATACCGGAGGGGTTACCCAACTGGTAGAGTTGGGGATCAACAAAGGACGGAATCTATCCGAAATCTCGGATTTGGAGAGTTTTGATGTTATTGAAACACATGAAGAGGACGAGAGTGGTGTGTTGGTTAGCATTCGTTGCACGCACCCACTAGCGCTTTCTGCTGTAGAGTTGTCGAATATCTATGTTTACCCCCCATACGGAATCGATTCCAAGAGCGGTCTGGAGTTCAGAATCTTTGGGATTTCAAGCTCCATACGAAGTTTCTTGGAGTTTGTCAGAGAAGTGATGCCACCGGATACAATTAGTGTGCAGACAGTAAAGAACGGATCTTCTAAGGAGCTCGATTTCCTAACAGAAAAGCAGAGAGAAGTACTAGAACTGGCTGTGAATAGAGGGTATTACGAAGATGGAGCGCAAATAACATTGAAGCAACTCGCTGACGAGCTTGGTATTGCAAGAAGCACCACAGGAGAGCATCTGAAGAGGGCCGAGTCTGAAGTTCTGAAAAGGGCCATCAATGATTTCAATTAGACACCACGGGGAACCGAATGCTCAAAGGATGGGCTCGATTGGTAGTAATGTGGTGCAGTTCCGGCTACCTATGCTACCCCCTTCCGATGGGATTGAGTGGAACGCCAAGGTAAATGGTGAAGAAGTATCCATATTTATTGAGAGCAATGCGATTCTTCTTGACGTGCTTAGGGACCGTGTCGGGAGCCTGGGAACCAAGCGTGGATGCGATATGGGGACCTGTGGATGCTGTTCTGTACTAATTGATGGGGAGCCTAGGCTATCCTGCCTTACTCTAGCTGTAGATACTGAGAAAGCCGACATCACGACAGTAGAAGGATTAGCTGATGGGCACCATCTGCATCCGATACAGCAGACCTTCGCGGAGTATGGTGGCAGTCAATGCGGATTCTGCACACCCGGTTTCTTGGTGGTAATTTCGGCATTATTATCTGAAAATACCAAACCTAACGACCAGGAAATAAAACAAGCAATAGAGGGTAACCTATGTCGTTGTACTGGATTCCAGCAGATAGTTGACTCAGTCAAAGCCGCATCGAAAATCCTAGTCTCGGGGGAAGCAGTTAGCGACTCGACCCTATCAAAAAGTGATCCTCATCCGGGATTCGGTGGAGATTAGTATGTCTGAAAAAGAGGATGCTCCGAAGGAGATAGTGGGGTATAGACAACAACCCGGAAAACTACCCTTTTCCAGACCTGGTTCTGGGGGCAAAGGAAAATTCTCAGAGTCTATTGACCAAGAAATGATTCCTGAATCTCAGGGAGGCAAGCTTGCTCAGGAATGGGGGCCACATAGGCACGATGAACTCATTAGCGGCAGAGTGATTGGCAAATCTACTGCGCTTGTGGATAGTTCTTGGAAGGTAACGGGGCAAGCGCATTACGGAGACGATGTCAGGCTCCCGGGAGAACTGATTGGAAGGATTGTTCGTTCACCTCATCACTATGCCAGAGTTCTATCTATTGATTGCACAAAGGCCCTAGAGTTGCCTGGTGTAGTCGCAGTTGCAACTGGCGATGATGCGAAGAATAGGTTCGGAGTTCTACCGGTGACAAAGGACGAGCACGCGATGGCCGTAGAGAAGGTTCGGCATGCAGGCGATCTTGTTGCGTGTGTTGCAGCGATTGATGAGGCTACGGCTAGAGAGGCAGAAAGGCTAATACAAGTGGAGTACGAATTGATTGATCCGATTCATGATATGAGGGAAGGGCTCGAAGACAGTGAGGAGCCCATACATGACAGAGGGGACTACCACATAGGAGAGTCAAACGTCCAGAAGAGGGTTTTCCAAGAATTCGGAGACGTAGAGGGAATGAAACAAAATTCTGTCGCTAGCCACAAAAAGAATTGGATTTTCGCCGGAGTTAACCACGCGTTCACTGAGCCACACGCAGTAGTTGCACACTGGGAACCAACTGGAAGGCTTACGCTCTATACTCCGCAGCAGGTTCCACACTACGTTCATAGAGCGCTAGCCGATGTACTGGAGATTCCGATGCATCAAATCAATGTGCATAGGACCTTCGTCGGAGGGGGTTTCGGTGGTAAGTCTGACCCTTTTCCCCACGAAATGTGCGCCGCGATTCTCGCAAGAAAGTCTGGAAAACCTGTTCGTATAACTTTCGATAGAGAAGAGGTTTACTGGGTAAATAGAGGTCGCCATCCTTCGCGAATTGAGATGAACCTGCATGCTGATGGCCAAGGGAGGATATGTGGAATTGAGACTGATGCTCTGATAGATGGAGGAGCGTTCGCCTCTTTCGGGCACGTGACAACATACTACAACGGGGTCCTCCATACTGCTCCCTACGAAATTGGTGCTTTCCACTACACAGGGGCTAGGGTTTGGACGAACAAACCTGCCAGTGGAGCTATGCGCGGCCACGGAGCGGTGAACTCTAGATGCGCAGTAGAAGTAGGACTGGATGACCTAGCAGAGAAGTTGAGCGTAGACCCGATATCATTGCGTTTAGCGAATCTCCTCCCACCACATTCGGCTACAATTACCGGGTTCAGAGTAACAAGCATAGGGATGAGGGAGTGTCTAGAGAGAGTCAGAGAAGAAAGTGGCTGGGATAGAAAATTCCGCAAGCTTCCTCTTGGGAAGGGAATCGGCATTGGATGTGGTTTCTTCATTTCAGGAAGTGGCCTACCCATTCACTGGGACCCGAATAAGTTCCCACACGCAACCGTTCATCTGAAGATCGATATGGATGGCGGGGTCACAATCCACACAGGAGCCGCAGACATAGGGCAAGGTTCTGACACGGTCGTAGCCCAATCCGTGGCAGAGGTACTCGGGCTCCCACTAGACATGATCAGAGTGAAATCGAGAGATTCTGATACTTCTCCGGTGGACTTGGGCTCTTACTCCTCCAGAGTGACCTTCATGAACGCCAACGCGGCTATTTCGGCAGCCATGCAAATCAGGGAGGAATTGCTAGATGCTACGGTTGAAATCACAGGAGCGGAAAGGAGCGGCTTGATTATCGGGGATAGGAGAATATTCCTAAAAAAAGATCCAGCGGTTGGGGTATCCTACCTCGAAGCTCTTCACAAATCGCAAGAAGATAGGGGAGCCTTAGTTGCGTCTGGGGCATACAGGACACCCCCCATGGGGAAGATGCACAAGGGAGCAGCAGCTGGACTGGCTCCAGCATACTCTTTCTCTGCTTATGTGACAGAAGTTTCTGTCGATGTGGAGACTGGTCAAATCAAAGTAGACAAGGTATGGGCAGCTCACGACTGTGGAAAGGCTCTGAACCCATTGGCTGTAGAGGGGCAGATAATTGGATCATGCCACATGGGCATGGGACAAGTTCTTTCGGAAGAGATGAGATATGGAAGAAGTGGCAACCTAATGAATCCAGATCTCCTAGATTACAAGATTCCAAGCGTTCACGAAATGCCGGAAGTAATTCCGATAATAGTGGAGTCGAACGATCCAGAGGGTCCATTCGGAGCCAAAGAGGCGGGAGAGGGCCCTCTTCTCCCGATTCTTCCTTCAGTTTGCAACGCTGTCTATGATGCAATAGGGATCAGGACCTCCGAGTTACCGATGTCTCCAGAGAAGGTGCACAAAATGATCGAGAAGCGTTGCAGAGAGGAAGGGTTAACAGATCCGAATAATCTCACTAGTCCATCCCTTCAGCATTCATCTCTCCAAGGAGTTCTAGAAAAAAGAGCTAAGGAACATGGTACAAGGGATAAAGATAGGAGACTTAATGAGAACAGATCGGATTATCACAATGGTGCATTATTCGGCCTGGACCCCACAATCCCTCCGGATGAAGTTGACCCTAGGTGGTCAGTGAGAGTAACTCCCAAGGAGGAATATCTGGAGTCTCCTAGACTCGCAGGTAGTGCTTGGAAGCATGCAGAAAGAAGGCATTCGGAGGGTCAAAAATGAGGATGCCACCCTTCCGAGTACTTTCCCCGAAGAGTTTGGATGAAGCACTAATGATGTCTAAAGAACTTTCAGAATCTGGAGAGGAGTTCGACTGGGTCGCTGGAGGTACAGATCTGCTTCCAAATTACAAGTGGCACATCAATGTGAAGGGGACCGTTATCTCGCTTTCTTCTATAGCCGAGTTACGAGATATAAGCGAGGCAAGTATTGGCGCTATGGTCAGTATCAATGAGTTAGCCGAACACGAGTCGACCCACCCTGTGTTGGCCAAGGCAGCACACTCAATCGCGAGTGTGATGATCAGGAGGTCCGGGACAGTTGGAGGAAATATATGCCTGGATACTAGGTGCTACTGGATAAATCAGTCGGAAACATGGAGGGAGTCAATTGACTGGTGTCACAAATGTGATTGCGGCACTGGGGCCGATTGCAGAGTTATTCCCAATCAAAACACGCTGTGCGTTGCAACCTATCAAGCTGATTTGGCTCCTGTATTGATGTGCCTAGATGCCACAATCCATCTGGCATCGCCCCAAGGAAAGCGTTCCATGCCACTATGTGATTTCTTTAAGTTAGATGGAATGACTAGGAATATACTCGAACCTGGAGAAATGGTCACCCACATCACTCTCCCTGAAGACGCATCAGATTGGAGCGGAGACTATCAAAAGTTAAGGCAGCGTGAATCTTGGGACTTCCCTGAAGCGGGCGTAGCTGTTCTCTGGAAAGTAGATGAGGGAGATGTCCCATCAAGTCTTAGGGTAGCGACCACTGGCCTAGAGTCTATTCCTAGCTTACATTCAGAAGAAGCGGAGGACGCACTCGAGAATTGGAGCGGACTTGAGACCGTCGAAATTCTATCAGAGTCTATTAGAAAGGCAGTAAAGCCTGTCCAGAACACCTGGTTCTCCCCGTCTTACAGGAGAAAGATGGTGAAGGTCTTAACGAAAAGGGCGTGTAGGAAGTTACTGGTGAGTTAATGGGACCGAGAGTTCGCTCTTTGACTATTGGGATCATTCTAGCTGCATCTCTTGCGGCGGTTCCTCCTACATCGGGACAGGACTTAGAGTCCTGGGAGTTGGGAATCAAATATCCTGGAGAGGATCCAACCAATTCTTTCGTCTTGTCTGATGATGGTTCGACCAAAGTAGAGTTCTTCGTTGAAAATTCAGGACTGACGGAAATAACGGTGCAGTTTGAATACAATATCCCATTCGGGGGAAGTCATGACGGCCCTGAGGAGGAGTCCATTTCTTCCGGTTCGAACGAGACGTTTGAACTGAAGATTAGCGGAATAGATGTACTATCCCAAGATGCGGAAAAGAAAGAGACATTTTCAATAACTGCGACTATAACTTCCAGACAAGGTATTCCTGATCCTCTATCTTCTTCTCAGAACAGAGAGGGAGACTTGGAGATACCCTCGATATTTGATCTAGTCGTGGACATTTCTGAGCCATTCGGGCCGATGAACGCAGGCACTGAAACCATACTAACCGTGACAGTGAGAAACAACGGAAACGCACAGGATGGGGTAGCCGAGGTGGACGTCAGGGATGATTGCCCGCTCTTGACGACCGATAGTGGACTAGATGCCCTTCTAAGCGGCAATATAGAATCTGGAAGAGCCAAGGATGCGGACCTCAGGATTACTGCATCTGAAAGCCACCCAAAGAGACACTGTGACATCACGGTATCTGTTACTTCGAAGAGAAATGGAGCGACAGGCACATCGGAAGACGAGGTCAGGGTTACAGTGGAACCGCCTCCAACCGGAGATCAGGGCTCTGGAGGGCAGGATAATGGTGTCAGCGAAACAAATGACTCGATAGAGTCTAACCTCTCTGCACCGGGTTTGGGCGTGCTATCTATTGGATTGCTCGCAGCATTGGCATATACTAACAGGATTGAAGATTAAAACCTTCAATCTTCACTTCCAACAGGATTAGCGAACTATGCTCAGCAACATATAACCGTGAATTAATTGTCGGACGGATGTTGCTTGGGCCTACGGCCCAACTAAAAGGGGATATGAAACCATGGCAATTGACATGGATAGTGAAACGAGATTCAACAGGAACGTTTTGTATTCCCTGGTAATTACGTCAATATTACTCCTAGTGATGCCTATGTTCTTCGTTGTCGGAAAATCGTCCAATTACTCTGCTTACGATACAGATGGTTTAGGCCAGTTATCCGATATGAGAGATAGCTTCGAGGGAGAGTATGTTGAGAATAGGGACTCTGGTTACTACGTTGCAAATACTATGTCCACACCAATGCTCGTTAATGACTGGAAGGATCCTCATCGAACACTACTGACGATCGTTGCTCCTGAAAAACCGATCGATCAGACAGAGGCAGACGAAATTTTCAGATTCGTTACTGAGAAAGGCGGAAAGGTAATCGTCGCCGCTGACAATACTCAGGCACATAATCTGGCAATACTATTCGGAGTCAGATACATGGACGCACCCTTGCTAGACGACAAGCAGCATTGGGTATACACGCAACAGGGCCAACAGGAAGTCGACTGGGGTAATGTTTGGAGCGCATCACCGGTAAATCAGGACATTGGAGATATGTCCCCTGGAGCACTGATGCAAGGTTGTACTGCATTCCAAATTCAGAATCCGGACGGACTGAACGATTGTAGACTTCCAGTAATGTACAGGGGCCCGACAGGAATGATGTTCGAACCAACGGACAAAGACATCGAAGATCCTAATCATAGAGACATAATGACACTTGGAACCGCTTCGCCCTCTGCATTCATTGACAGGGCCGGAGATGGTGACCCTACCAATCCGGCTAACCCTGCCACGGGTGATCTGAGGCTAATGATGAGATTCGATTACCCGGGGATAAAGGTCCTGGACAAAGTGGCGGATGAAGGAAGAGGGGCCTTTTCAGCTGGTTTAGGAGAGCTGGAAGTCACCGGAAGTATTGTGTTTGTAGCAGACGATGAGGCTTTCTCGAACATGCTTTGGGAGCTAGCAGTCGCAGAGGATCAAGGGCTCAGCAAAGACTGCTCCGCGATTGGCGATTACACGCGAAATAACTGTTGGACGCAAGAGATACTCAACAACAACGATTGGGACGGGAATGAGAGATACTTCAGACTACTCGTGTATGATATGATGGAGTTCGACAATGTAGATCTAAATGCGCCTATCCGAAGCGATCCTTCGAACTTTCAAGTCGTTTTCGACGAGAGCAGGCACGTAACCGGAGTCGTATCCGAACCATTCGTCCAGACCATGGGGACTGTCGTCCTACTTACCTCAAATCAATTTCTGAAGTGGCTTGTGGTTCTGAATGTCACACTTCTCCTCCTCGTTGCTATGATGGTAGTACCTGAAAAAGAGAACTGGAGGCACGTTTTTGATCTGACCAAATTCAACCAGCGTCCGGAGAAACTCGACCCTGCCACGTATAGAGACAGGGTCAGGAAATCGCTGCTAACGAAGGTTAGGATACACCATGACCTTACCAGAGATCAGATGGCGATGACTCCCCCGCCTGAAGTTCAGGCGATGATCGGGGATCCACGGCTCGTGGAATTGGCTTATAGCCAAAGCCGGACGTACTCACCGCAAGAGTTGCGCAAGTTGATGCAAGCTATTCGCCGATGGGGAAAAAATAACTAATAAAATGGAGTGAAAAAAATGAGTGAAACAGGACCACCAAAAGGGATGCAAACGCCGAATACTGGCACACAGGACGCGGCTTTAGCCAAGAAAGCGCAGGAAGCCCGTGGATCGAGCAAGGTAGACGAGGTTTTGGCTGCAACAGGTGCCATGGGACAGGCAATCAGTACTGAGGTACAGAAAGTAATCATAGGAAAATCACACGTTATTGACAACGTAATGGTGGACATTCTTTCGAATGGAAACCTACTGTTCGAGGATTTTCCCGGATTGGCGAAGACTTTGATGACAAACACGTTCGCGGATGCCCTAGGGTGCGACTTCAAGAGGGTTCAATTCACTCCAGATCTTCTTCCAGCAGACATAACTGGCACTAATATTTACGATGCTAAGAAGGGAGAGTTCACTTTCAAGCCAGGTCCGATTTTCTGCAATCTCCTGCTGTCTGACGAGATAAACAGAGCACCCCCTAAGACACAGGCTGCTCTTCTAGAGGCGATGCAGGAGAAGCAGGTGACTATCGGCGTAGTTACACACAAGCTACCCTCTCCTTTCCTAACCATGGCAACCCAGAACCCAGTGGAGCAGGAGGGGACTTACCCGCTTCCAGAAGCACAGCTTGACCGTTTTATGATGAAGATGATGGTAGGATACCCTGACAGAGCAGATGAGAACGAAATCCTACAGAGGAGGATTAACAGAAAGACTGACGATGTCGAGGTGAACAGTATCACCGACCCAAGTATTGTGGTCAAGATGCAGAAGTCATGCGAGGAAATCTACGTTGACAGGTCAGTCAGAGAGTATATGGTGGATATCGTGGCTAGGACAAGGGAAGATCCGAGAGTTCTCGTAGGTTCTTCCCCAAGAGGTTCTCAAGCCCTCCTGAAAACCAGCAGAGCGGTTGCGGCCATGCGAGGAAGGGACTTCGTGACACCAGACGACGTGAAGTCGATTGCAGAACTGGCAGTGGCTCACAGGATTATTCTGAAGCCAGAGCACCAGATTAAGGGACTCGAGACCGGCGAGGTCATTCGAGATATCCTACATGGTAAGAATGCCGCGAATGTCCCAACAGTCTGATTTTGAGGTGTAAAGGTGGCCTGGAGCCGAAAGTCTGCGATGTTCGCATCTCTTTCGGTTGCGATGTACCTGCTAGGACTAGTGCTTCGAAACCAACAGTTAGTAACGGTAGCAGTAGTTCTTCTTTCATTCCTAACTTGGGCAGCCCTCAGGACGGCGCACGGGGATGTAGCCTCCTCGGGCAGGAGGCTCGAGGAAGCAGTGTTGGACGAGGGAATCCAACTCCAGAGTATTGTGGCCATGAGGAAGACCTCCACATCCAGAGTTTTCGAGGATGGCGAGATAGACGTCACCCTCAGGATCCAGAATAGATCTGCAATTGCAAAGGTCTTGGAGGTCAGGGATAGGGTGCCTGAGGTAATGAGAATCAAAAAAGGTGCGAATTACGTACTGATGGAAATAGGACCGAAAAGGGAGACTGAAATCTCCTACACAATAGAGACCCCTTTGAGAGGTTTCTACACCATAGGCCCGGTTTGCATTAGGGTTCAAGATGAGTTAGGACTCTTTCACAATGAGAAAGAGGTGCAACTGTACGACGATTTCCTTGTTTTCCCGAAGATGGAGGACATCAAAGATGCAATGATCAAGAGTAGGGTTCCAAAGATTTTCACTGGAGCAGTGAATATCAGAAACCCCGGTGAGGGTTCCAACTTCTACAACCTTAGAGAGTACTTGCCAGGCGATCCGATAAGGAAAGTAAACTGGAAAGCGACGGCCAGACAGGATGGCAAGATGATGGTTAACGAATTTGAGAGAGACGCTGTAAGCGACGTCATTATCCTAGTTGACAGTAGGGCAGTGAGTGAAACTGGACCGGTGAGTAGAAACTCTCTGGTTTACAGCACCAGAGCTGCAGCGAGCCTCACCCAGCACTTCCTATCCAGGCGTGACTCCGTAGGACTCGTGGTTTATGGGGACGAGATTGTTTCCGTGGACAGAGATACGGGGAAGAAGCAATTGTATGTGATACTGACAAAACTCGCGGGCGCTATGGCAAAAGGGAATACTCCGCTGAAGATTGTGACTACTCGAATCATGCCTCACATTCACAGAGGCAGTCCCATCATAATCCTGTCACCGTTGGAGGACGATCCGACAATAGTCGATGCTGTCAGGGACCTTAGGGCTAGGAACTTCGAGGTTACAGTACTTTCACCGAGCAGTTTGGAGTTCGAATTTGATGCGAGGAGAATAGACAGAACAGGCTACGAGGTTCTTAAAACAGAGAGAGACATTCTGATGACCGAGCTTAGAGGACTTGGGGCGTATGTGATGGACTGGGAGCCGGATATGCTACTATTCACAGCCCTAGCAGGGGCAAGGGGATTCTGAGGTGTAACTATGGAAGAAGGCAAGGGCCCAGTAGACACATCTCATCTTTACGAGGGGAAGGTTGTACGCTCATCGGCCCCTAGCAGGAAAAGGGCCGCTGGAACACTGAAGGCAGACAGCGGTATACCCGATGATGCGGTTCCAGATGTCGCCATCCCAAGTTGGATAGATGCGATTTTCGGAGGCCCAATTCTGGTCAATAGAGAGTTCGTATCACCAAACAAAATGGTTCTGAACCTTCAGATGGGGGCAATAGGTTCGCTCTTGGTCCTCGGGTTCCTTACTTTCATGCTCACGCCAGTATCCGGAACTGCATGGTTCGCGATATCAAACATGATCGGCTTTGGCTTCCTGGGACTATGGCTCCATCTACTGATGATTCTTATTGGACTGATAGCTGGTTTCTGGGGGGTTTGGCAGAGAGACCAAAGGGCGATACTGCTGTCTTACGTCATGCTAATTCTGGTCACTATCAGGTTCGCTGGAAGCAAGGTTGAGTTCGGACTGAGCTTTTTGCCAGAGAACGAAATAATGCAGAAGTTGCTATTGATATTGTATGCAGTCTTCCTAGTCGTTTACATCGAGGTCTCAAGCGCAGTAATCCGTTTCTCTATGCTCGATACCTCGATAAGAACCGGAGAGGTCTACGTGATGAACGTCAAGAGCATCACGGACAGATACAACAGGGCACTCGGCTACACCCCTGCCGTCGCAGCATTGGTAGCAACACTGACTCTGTTCATCAATTTCTTCGTTCCCCTTTTCGTGGGAATTTTCGACTCAGTTGCTGCAAGTCGCCTCGAGGAGAGCGTGGAGTTGACTAGCGTTTACGGCGTCGCATTGGGAACTATCCTGGTATTCATCGTGATAGCAGGAATGTTTGCAATTAATCTCCCTCTGAGGATTCAGCAGTATCTAGAAAGTCAATCTGGCTAGAGGAATCCGCCGGCAATTCCCAGATCTGCGACGACCAGCATTGCCACCGCCTCGACAACAGGTGCTGCTCTCGGGCCAATCACTGGATCGTGCCTTCCGCCAACCTTCAGTGACTGTTTCTTGTTACTTGGAAGATGCAGCGTGAATTGCTCCCTCGGTAGGCTGCTAGGTGGTTTGAAATGCACCAACACCCGTAAAGGGGCCCCTGTCGATCTGCCTCCTAAGGCCCCGTCCGCATCTCCAGTTTTAGCCCCTTCCAACTCGGGCACATCAACACCTGGTGCCCACATGTCATTATTCTCTGAACCCCTCATCCTTGATGCCTCAGTGCCATTAGAGAACTCTATTGCCCTAGCTCCAGGAATTGCCATGAGTGCTCTGGCAAGAGACGGTTCCAGTCCGTCGAACCATGGTTCTCCTACACCAATGGGAAGTCCGAGAATCAATAACTCTACCACCGAACCAATTGAGTCCTTCTCTCTTCGGATTTTTCTTATCGATTCTCCCATTCTTACTGCTGCGTCGGGATCTCTGCAGTTTAGCCTGGACATCTCCGTTCCCTCTTCGAGTGACTTGGAGGTATCGAGGTGGATCAATGGCCTGGCGGAAATGTCCCCCACTCTGCTTAGATGGGCATGACAGGACCAACCTGCTTCGTCCAGCATCTTCCTAACCTGGCTTCCGGCTGCCACTAAACCAAGAGTGAGTCTAGCAGACTGTGACCCCCCTCCTCGGGGATCGTTGGATCCACTGGATCTTATTTCCTCAACCATGTCAGCATGGCCTGGGCGCGGGTGATCGGGAAGGAAACTATAGTCAGATGACCGCGCATCTGAGTTTCTAGAAATCATTAGCAAAGGCCAACCTGTTGCCTTTCCCTCATGCACTCCTGACAAAATCTCGCATTCGTCAGTCTCCAATCTGGCTGACATTCCTCTTCTTCCGGGTTTTCTGAGAGATAAGTCGTTCACAAGAGCATCCAAGTCAATTTCTGTTCCTGGAGGAATTCCCTCGAATAGCGCGCCTACACACTTGCCGTGACTTTCCCCAAATAGCGTGACTTTCAGATACTCGCCAAGTCCCATCCCCATCATTGCACCTCAGAAATCTCATCCTTCACATAAATGCCTGTTGAAATAACCTCTAATCCAGATTCGGAAAATAGCCTGGAAAGAGATGTCGAATCTTCCTGGAAGCATACGATTGCAATTGATGGGCCGGACCCACTAATACCGGCTGCAATGGCTCCTGATGCGATGCTCAAGTTGCAAATTCTCAGAGCCTCTTGATCATCGGTTGCTGCTGCAACAGCCATTCCATTTGAAGACAATGCGTCTAGAATTGATCCTCTCATTACGGAAGCCAGTGACCTCTCGAATATCTGCTCATGTTGCGAAAAGGCATCAGCTGAAATTTCCACTAATCTTTTCCCTCTTAGAATTATAAGTACCGAAAGGCTAGTTTCAACATCTCCTTGCAGGATTATTGACTCAGATGCAGATAGAGCAGGGTCAACTAGCTTCCATCCCGGTTCCAATGACGCCCAATTATCGTCCATACTACCAGTCCTAGCACAGTTCGAAATGAGTTGTGATTTAGCTGCGATGTCCGCAATCTCAGAGTTAGAAAGACCGGTCCAAGCATATGAATTGAGGGCTCTGAGAGCTGCACAAGACAATGCTGAGCTCGACTTGAGCCCTTGGCCGATAGGGATTGAGCTGTCCACCTTCCATCCGAATTGGTCGGGGGTTGGGAGGCCTCTGTCCCTCCAGCATTTCTCTACTGCAGCGAGAAGCCCGTTTCTGTCATCCTCAATATCAACCGGATATTCTACCATCTGGACCTTGGTTGTTAGTTGGATGCCGATAGAGCACCCCCTGCCCAATCCCAGAGCGTGGAGGATGGATATTGCGCCGTTCGATTCGCCCTCGCCTAGTACTTTCACTTCTCCACCATCCTCCCATCAAGTGGGATTCCCATATGCCTGACTCTGTAGTCTGTGAATACCGTTATCTTGTCCCCGGCCTTTGCATCTGTCACTGAAACGGCTGTCCCCGTTGGGGAAACAAATCTAACGGTCTCTGCTTGCTGGACTACTGCCTGACCCTCTTCTCCAGAAATCTCAAATCGGACGACGAGAAGGGGGCGCATTTCGATTTTCAACCGTCCTACAACGGCAGTTTCGATGTTTCCCGGCGATGACAGGATTGCTATTTCGTCACCAGTTTCTAATTCGCTCATGTACTTCGTTTTTCCGTCTGCCATTAGGATGTAAGAGTGAATCGCTCCAGCATTTATCCTGAATGGCCTATTAGGAACATATTCTGAGGAAATAGTTTCACCGTGTATTAGGCATAATTTTCCTGAGATAGAGCCTGTCGCTGCCCCTTGACCTTCGGTTATCCTTCTTGTCAGGTCTATACATACTCTCTCACCAACTCCTGCACTCTCCAGAGATAGGATTCTTGCCTCTCTAGGGTCGATTGCTATATTCTCTGGAGGGTCTTCCTTCGTCCATCTGTCTTCCAAAAACTTGATTGCTTTGTTTAGCAGACTTGCTGGGATAAGGATAGCATCGACACCCCCTCCAAGTGCAAACGCTGCTCCGGAAATTTCTATTTCTTTGTCTATTGCTGCGGCAATTCTTGTCTGAGTCCCTCTGGAACATGCAATTAGATTCTCGAGGGGTATCATAGTCCAATCCGAGCATCTGACCAATATCCAAGGCACAAGTCCAATGAGAGAGATTGCCTCGTCCTGATCAGAAGGAACGTCAATTGAAACTTCTACCACATCATGTGAAGAACCAGTCCACAAGCGGGAGATAGAGTGTTGATTTGGGCCCAGGTTCTCTTCATTCTCTACCCATATCTGCATCCTCTCACCTCAGCTGCCTGGAAGCCTCTTCTGCATTGGCTCCTTCATGAACAATGGACCTTAATGCTCTGATTCGGGAAGCTGGATCCTCAGAGGAGAATACATTTCTCCCTATACAAACCCCGGACCCCCCTGCATTGATTGACTTCTCGACTAATTTCAGAACTTCACCGAAGTCATCGTCCTTGGGACCTCCAGAAACCAGTACCGGAATCGGGACCGAGGTGGTTACTATCCTGAATGACTCCTCGGATCCAGTCCAAGGAACCTTGACGACGTTGCACCCCAACTCCCAAGCAAGTCTAGCCGCATGAGCGACCCCTGAGGTTGAGTCTGAATCATCCAAAATCAGGTTTCCCCCCCTTGGATAGAACATCCCCAATACCGGGATTGATTTCTCATGAGAATCCGTGGTTATCCAAGCCATCCTCTGTATCATCTCTGGCTCTGCCGGATCTCCGAGATTGACTTGTGCAGACATTGCAATTGCCCCCCTATCAAGACCCTCCGAAGGAGTTGCAACCAGGACCTTGTCTTGAGAACGGTCTCCTCCATGGATTGTGGACAAGGATGCGTGGCAGACGAAGCGGCCCCATGACGTCCTGGTAGAGTGATGGGAGATAGGTCCCTTCTGCATTATTATTGCATCTGCCCCTCCTTCTATGACTGCATCTACAGAATTATCGAAGTCTAACAGACCCTGTTCCGGGAAGGAAGATGCGCTGTGGTCCATTGGAACCCAAACCCCCCTTCCATTTGGCAGAATCGTTTCCAAGCGGCTAGCAAGGAGGTCAGTCATAATTAATCGCCTATGTTCCCCTCTCTTGAAGGGTACCATTTGCCTGTTTCCGAGACAAAAAACCGAATTGGAGTCACATCTCCAAGTCCACAATAACAGGGGCATGGTCGGAAACGACAAGCCCCCCCTCCCTCATTATCTCTGCAGATTTCATGAGGGGCCTTGCGGCCTTGTTTGCTAGGATGTAGTCAATCCTCCAACCCCTATCCCTCTCCCTTGCCCTGCGGAAGTTAGACCACCACGAATAGGGGCCCTTGACATCTCCCACGTGAATACGTAGGAGGTCCGACCAACCAGATGCAAGCATTCTATCGAACCACTCCCTCTCATGCTCTAAGAAACCCGAGGTGCGCTTATTCCCGGCTGGGTCCCAGATATCATCCTCCGTGTGCGCAATATTCAGATCTCCGCAGAGAAGAGCGGGTTCATCGGAGTCCAGGAATTTCTGACTCCAGGTTAGCATGTCTTCGAGCCATTGATCCTTGTAGTCCTGGCGCTCTTGTCTTGCTGATCCATTTGGAAGATACATGTTGATGCAACTCAGATTGCCATGTTTGGTCACTAGTACCCTGCCTTCAGGGTCTCTAGTCTCATCAAGATCCGTATCTATTCCCCTCTCAATCTCGACCATCCCGACTCTTGAGCATGACATTACGCCAGAATACCCCTTCTTCTGGGCTGGATGCCAAATCACCTCGTATCCCTCCGGCTCGGACCATTCTTTGGGCATCTGCTCAGGTAGAGCCCTAACTTCTTGGAATAGCATTACGTCGGCATCGATCATCTTGATAAAATCATCAAGCCCCTTTCTATGGGCTGCTCGGATACCATTCAGATTCCAAGTTACGACTCGCATGTCCATGCGCTACTGCGATAGGTCTTTGACCTTCTCGACTAAATCCATCTTTCTGATCCTCCTCATACCATATGGGGTCAGTATGACAGAAATGAACACAACAATCCCAATTAGTTGCATTGCTACTACCGGATCTGCCGATACGGTCATGTAAAATGACCACTGTACAAAAGACGAGACCATTGCTTGAGTTCCTACCAAAGTGAATGCGAACGCCAGAACCCCCCCAATCAGGCCTATCGCCAAGTGCTCGCCGAACATCATCCAGCCAAGTCTGTTCATCGGGGCTCCCAAAACCCTCAGCGTTGCAATTTCCCTATCCCTTTCTGAGAGGTTTATTATCAGGGTATTGAATAGAACCACTATTGCAATCAAAATTCCGAGAAACAGAATGGAGCCCAGGAAGCTCTGCTGCTGCTCTAGAATTGACTCATACGAAGATATCAGGTCCTCCTTTTCTATCACTAAAAGTGAGATATTGCCAAGATCACTATCTGCAACTATTCCCTCTGGGAGGTCTATCAGGACCGCTGTTGCTTCCAACCCGACTATCTTTGCCAGGTCAGGTCTGTTGAAGTAGACGGTTCTACTCATTTCCCCCTGAGTAATTCCAACAATCTCAACGGGCGCGGGGGTTGACCCGAACACGAGAGTCTGGATGTCTCCTGTCTCCCATCCTAGGAAGTGGTTCAGACCTTCGTCAATTAGAATCTGATTTGTCTGGAGGCCTGCTTCGGGGAGCTTCCCTTCCTTCAGGTCTAGTTGGATTAGTGCGCCACTTTCCGTCGATAACACTTCCATTCCAATGGCCGAAATTACTCGTGAGTCATTGATTGGATTTGCTGGGAAGGTAATGATTCTCTCGTGATAGCCACCCTTGTCGTCCGCCCATTGGATTACTTCATCCTCACCTCCGAACAACACATTGGACTGGATGTCCCAGTTCTGATCATCTTCTACTGACCCCACGGTCATTTCTTCCATTGATGACATCATTAGAGTCGTGCTTCCGAACAGCAACATGGAAAGTCCTACTGCTAGGAATGTGAAGGTCAATCTTGCTGGTTTCCTGATGCTAGATCTGATGGTTAAACCCGCAGTTGCGGGAAGTCTGGAAGTAATCTTCTGTATCTTCCTGGAAGAAATTCTGATTTCATGCTCCCCCCTCATTACCTCCAGAGGCTGGAGCCTGGATGCTTGAATGGCTGGAAGTATTCCCGAGAAAAGTACGACAGCTGTTGTAACCACAACGATCTGCATTACAATTTGTCCTAGTTCCGCTGTTTGGAGGATGGGAATGCCCATGAAATCCTCATAGAACGTCAACATGGCGGGTGTACCAACATAAACACCCAGAATCGCCCCTAGCGAGGAGCCAGCGATACCGATTCCTAGTGGCATGATGACATAGGATGGCATGATTGCCCATCTTGGAACGCCGAGTGTTCTCAAAATCGCTATTTCTCGGGACTGGGATTGGACCAGTCTCTGAAGACTAAGGAATAGGGTGATTCCAGCGATAGCAGCTATCATCCCTGTAATCGGGATGTAAAACAGCATAGCTCCTTCGGCATCGGCGCGTAATATTTCCACTGAGAAAACTTGTGAGCGGTCATAAATTAGAGATGGTGAGTCTACTGAGTTTGAAATTATCTCATCCATTGCTTCAGTGATGAGGGTGAGTTCGGGACCATCGTCCTCATCTGTGGACGGAAGATTGTAATTAGGGGTGCCCAAGATGTCTATCAGGAGTAGATTCGAAGAGCCGCTGCTCATGTTAGCCAATCTCTCCAGACCCTCTGATGAGAGGTACCCTGTAGCAAAGGTGCCTGGCTCAGCAGGGAATAGATCTCCGTCTTTTGCGTAGTAGAGATGGTTTGAGTGGAGTCCGATACCCACGACTGTGAAGTTCATTCTACCGTTTCCGGCACCTATGGTCACGGAATCGCCCAAGGATATCTCCATCCCGGTCGCGACACGGGCATCGATGACTATCTCGGATTCCTCTGTGGCCACCCTCCCGGAACAGCAATGGTGGCTAGGCATCCAAACGCGGTCTATGGATCCCTCGCCGATTCCGTGCCAGACGGCTGGGACGAGTTTCTCTTTCTGCTCCCCGGCTTCTGTCGTTTCGTAGAACATTGTTCCATCTAGCCTCAATCTAGGCTCGCATTCGTTGAGGACCAAATCAGAATCTGGCCAATTTCTGGCAAGGTCCGCGCAAAGAGAGGCTGAGGTTTTTCCATCCCAAGTGCCACTAGGGTTCTCCACCCACAAATCTGGAAGATTAACTGCATTCTCGGAGTCCTCGTAGATTTCGTCATACATCCCAGAAACGGTATGCGCGTAAGCTGCGAATGATACCCCGGCAAATACCGCCACTACTACCATGGCTATCACGGCAACAAGTCTGATCTTTGACCTCATCATGCTCCTTGCGAGACGCTTGTTCAGTAGGATGAGCATTTTCAGACCTATCCTACTGTATGTAACGGGGTTGAGGAGGGTGCATTCCCTCCACCGCTTTCATCGGAGATGATTTTGCCACTGTCGATCCTAATGACCCTGGTAGCGTATTGCACCAGAGACTCGTCATGAGTGACGAATACACACGTGATTCCCTCTGAGTCGCACGCCTTGACAAGGACTTCCATCACAACAGATGATGTCCATGAGTCAAGGTTCCCCGTCAACTCGTCACCAAGAAGAAGCCTGGGCCTTTTTGCTAGACTTCTAGCGATGGCTACTCTCTGCTGCTGGCCACCACTGATCTCTGCTGGAAAGCGGTCGACCTCACCTTCAAGTCCTACAAGTGCTAGAAGATTTCGAGCCCTATCCTCATTTCTGCTTCCTGCCAACTCCTGAATTAGCATTAGGTTCTCCAAAACAGTAAGGTCCTGTAGTAGATTGAAGAATTGGAAAACATATCCAATGTTCTCTCTTCTGAACGTAGTCATGGCCTCTGATTCGTTCTTTGGGACCTTGTCACCCGAGAATAGGTATTCTCCGGATGTCGGGCTGTCCAATGCAGATAAGCAGTTTAGAAGCGTGGTCTTTCCAGAGCCAGATGGCCCCAGAAGTATGATTCTTTCACCTTCATTTATCTCCAGGTCAACCCCATCCAGAGCTCTAACGGTCTCTGAAGCCATTTGGTAGTGCCTCTCCAACCCACTGATTTTCACGAGTGCCATGTTATATCCAGTCGCCCGAGTTGGAAGATATTCAAAATGACTTCTGGGCTATGTATCCGAAGCGCCAGCGAAAAAGGCCATTGAGTCCTTGAATAGTTCCTCTCTCCTGAACCTCTTGTTGTCCCTAATCTTGAGCCACGTGAAACCAACTGCTAGCAAGAGAATGAAAGGGATGAATGCCTCTGCATGGTACTTGTGCATTACCTCGATTATCCCTCTAGCCGTATATGCCCATGTGATAGAGGCTGCTGTTCCGCCGATGAAGCATGCAGCCAGAACCCTCTGGAATCTCATCCTTGCAACCAAGCCCAGCATTGCCCCTACTAACACGCCGCTCGCCATGAATGGGATCCACACGAAAACGATTAGCCCCCAGAACCCGTACTTGTCGATCCTCTTCCTGTTCTTGTGAGCAACATACTCCACGGACGAAAGGATGTCTCCCATGAATGGATTTTGGAGAAGGGCCCCCGGGATTCCTCCTCTCTTTGCTACCATTGCCTCTCCTTCGTGTTCTTCGGTCCCCTGCTCGACTCTGCCTGCAACGGCCCTATCCCCCAAGGTTGATTTTTCGTTCCTTGCGCTAACAACAAGTGTCCGGCCTTGCAGTAGAGACTCTAGGTCGTTTCCCAGATGTTTCCTTAGATCTCCTTGAAGATGCTGAAAGGTCGGCTTGAACAGGAAGTATGCAAACCTAGTCACGGGCCTGTAAATCACTCTGACAAATACGGCATCCTCATCGGCCAGTATTGCTGAACCGTAGTCAGCCACGTCGTGCTTTCTGAACCACCTGGACATGCTCTCGCTGAATGCCTCCTCGAGTTTGCCGAACTGCCCCATTGAGGAGAAGAAGGAGCTGTAATCGTCAGATAGGCTGATTTCCCCCAACTCACTGAAATCTATCTTTTCTGCTGACTTGATCTCGGAGTCTGTGCATACCGTCTTGATCTGGAGAGGCCTCATTTCTCCAAATATTCGAAACTCATTCAGGATATCCTTGATTACCGTTCCTTTTACTTCAATCGGGCTTGCAATAGTCTTCCTAGAGGTATTGTAGGCAAGGAAAACATCTACCGAAATGGCACGATCCTGGACCTTTATTGAGGATAGATTTGGCTTTATGTGAAGTCTCCTCGATGCTTTTTCTATGGTCCGAACAAGTAACCTTTTCATCTGCTCGCTTGTTAGTAGATCGTCTGTTTCCCTGTGATATAATCTGTGCATCAGTGGGTACTGGACGCAAAGAAAGAATACCGACATCCCAAGGGAAATTGTCGCCATGTACCAGGGGGGGACCTCTGCATTGCCGCCAGTGAGCATTGCTGTCTCTCTTCCCCCGACCCACTCAGCTCCCATAAGGATCCACCCCCAAACACCCATATCCTGAATGGTCATACAGGCTCTAGTTTCCTCGTCTGACTTCTCCATCTCCCTGTGAGTTTCTCCAGACCCAAACAGGGATGAGGAGGTAGTGGTATGCAATTCTATTTCCAGTTCCTTGAACGATACCAGACTCCCAGGACTTGCGATAGCCTCCGCTATTTCTCCTTCGGACCACTCTTTTGAGTCGCTGTCTGTAGACGAGATCCCGATTCTAACATTGTAACGGCCATCCTCCAAATCATCACTTTCCAATTCTATCGATAAGTCACCCGAACCCGATTCCCCTATCGTCAATATTGGACCTCCCTCTATGCTCCCGTCTGACTGGACAGAGGACTCGTTCCAGACCGCAACAAAAATTCCGAATGGAGAAGAGGGCTCCAAGTTGTGGCTCTCGATCTCAAGGTCGGATTCCTGTACCCATGACTTGATCCAAACCTCGTCCCTTCGGTCCACACAATCATTCGGATCTAGAGGAGTCCCGGATAGAGTATCATCGATTCTGATCGAGTCACCCAAAATCAATCCAGATGAAGCTAGGGTTATCATTCCGAAGAAAATCAAACCTGTCATCACACCGAAGACCAGGGTGTAGTCATCGAATGTCCTAGGAACGATGGTGTTGACCAAGAAGCTCTTTCCTGGGTTCTCACGTCTATCCCTTATCCTGTCCAACTCTTGGTCCAACTTATCTTCCGATTCGGCATCATTATCTAGATCCTCATGTGTGTTTTCGCCCACTTCAGAAATCCTCGAAGAGAGGTCTTTTTCAACCATTGGAGGCAGACGACTGGGGCTGGCGTATGTGATGTTTTTCACGGAAAATTATCTCTGACTATTTTCTGTGTGTGGAAGAAAAATCCCAGAGTAACATTTGGAAGGTAAAAAAGTTGAGGATTATGGCAATTTTAATGTCCTCCTACTACGTAGGAGGATTATGGCCAGTGACAACGCGGTCGGATCACGTCTTCCCCTGTTGCTAGTCATGCTAATGATTCTCCCTAGCATTTTGACGATTGCAAGCAGTCCGGATGAGCCCATTGAACTAAGCGGAGAGCGAATCTCCAATGAATCAATCGAAATTCCATTTTACTCCGACTTTGATCTGGGGGGTAATTACGAAGACCCGTCACACGGTTGGTACGGGGACAAGGAGAACATAGGAAGAGCAATACTCTTTCACAGAACGGCGTCCTATGTCCCGATCCAGGATTGGAGCCATAGAACCGGAGAGGGCGCTGTCACGGGTTGGCACGCTTTAGCACACGATTATCCAATTCCCTCGGATTGGAAAATACAACTCGAAGAAATGGGGATGGAGTGTAACACCTTCTTTGCCCCGCAGGGACTTCACTGCAATGTCCCAAAATTAACTCCAGGCACTCTCGGGGAAGCTGGGGTCATAGGAGCATTTAGGCTTGCAAACTCCGATAAGATAGCTCCTGATGTTATACCAATCTTACAGGGGCTTGGGAACGACTTCGCTGAAAAAGAAGCGGAAGGGTATGTTATGCTAGTAGCCCTTTCTGGAACAGGCCATTTTGGAGACATTCTGGAGACAGGACTCGAGGCACAAAACTTCCGTCATGGAAAATACGTTGACGTGATTGCTAATGAGAAGGAGATTGCCATGTTGTCAGAACAGAACTACGTGGAGTGGATGGAGCCAAAGTATTCCTCATCTTTCGATAACGAGGGAGCCGCGGGAATCACCGGAGTGGAGTGGGTGAGTGACTCGGTTAACATGGGTTCTGGAGGTTCCCTTACTGGGGACGGGGTTATTGTCGGTGTTATGGACTCAGGTTTAGACTCGGCAGTAGAGTGTTACGGAATATCCAGTTGTACGACACTAAACTCGGGGATCCACTCTGACTTCTCTGGAAGAATTGCCGGCGTGGTTAGCTACGGAAGTACTAATTGCGATAGCTATACTGGATTTGGGAAGTCAAACCCATGCACATGGGAATGGTGGGAGGATGAGACACTAATCACCACCATTGACGATACAGACACCCCTTCCGACTACCAGGGCCACGGAACCCATGTGGTTGGTTCAGTTTTGGGAGACGGGGATAACTCGCCGGACGGGGCAGACAACAGTGGCATGGCCCCGGAAGCGCACCTCTTCATGCAATCCGTAGGATGGGGCTGCAGGTACACAGACGCTGACGGTGACAATAAGCCTGAGTCCACGGCATGCGATAGTAGGCTAGCACCCCCTAACTATGCGGACTTCCTTGGCGAGGCATATACAGCCGGAGCTAGGGTTCATTCAAACTCATGGGGAACGGGTCCGGATACCGCCGCAGGATGTCCTTCCTCAGCCTCCCCTTGCTGGAATTATTACTCAGCGGATACTGCCCTAATTGACACGGCCTTGGACAGTTATCCAGACCTGACTGTACTTTTCTCAATGGGCAATGATGCTAGGGACTGCTCATATATATCATTCGTCAGCAGTAGTTGCGCTATCGGACAGGATGGAGAGATCAACACTGGAGCGATGAACAGGCAAGCAACTGCGAAGAGTATCCTTGCTATCGGGGCTTCTGAAAATAACCGAGCAAATACTGGAATAGGACTATTTGACAGGTCATGCACTAGCTTGTGGGGCTTCACCGGACCTTGGTGGGGCAATCCTGTCGGTAACTCCCCTATTGCAGATAATCCCGAAGGTATGTGGTGTAAATCGAATACTGGACCAACTAATGACGGAAGGGTGAAGCCAGATATTGTTGCTCCAGGCACACATATCGTATCGACAAAGTCCGGTCAATTTACTGTGGAATGTGGAAGTGGTAGTACCCAATGTGTTGATTCCACAGGCTCATACTCCGTAAAGTCTGGAACATCAATGGCCACCCCTGTTACAGCAGGAGTCATCGCACTACTGATAGAACACCTGAACGATCACGGATATGACTGCGACTTGGCCAACAACCCATCTAGCAATAACTGCCCCGATTCGGCCCTGATTAAAGCCATTCTAAGTGCGTCAGCCCATGACATGGAAGGGCAGTACACGTACGGCGGGGATGGACAGAACGGGGCCGTTGAGAAGGCACCAAATCATCATGAGGGCTGGGGCAGATTGGACATAACCAGAGCAGTAGGTAGCGGTTTTTCCGAAGGCGTAGATATCATCACGGATGACAGTCATTCGTTCAAACTCAGCGTCCCCGATACCGGCCTAAGCGACATGAGAGTTGTTCTGTCTTGGCACGATCCGGTAAATTCAGCTTCGGCCGGTATCCAACTTAGGAATGACTTAGATATCTATCTAAAGAGTCCTAGTGGGGCTTTGCAATCCTACACAAACGATGCGGTAAACAACCTAGTCGGGATTTCCGTAGTATCTCCAGAGACTGGGGATTGGGAAATAATCGTGACAGGGGAACAGGTAATAGATTCCAACCTGAAGTACTACCTGGCGTCTAGCGACGGGGAAATAACCGATATGAGAAATCCTGTTTCGAGGGAGTTTGACCAATCTGGCTTCCAATCTGGGTCTATTTTCACCGACACTACCATTTCGGTCGGGGATAAGCATCTCTGCACGATATTAGACGACACTACTCTGAGTTGTTGGGGTGATAACTCATTCGGGCAGCTCGGGGACGGTACTAACTCAGACAGAATGTTACTTACCGAGGTAAGCCTAGACGAGTCGAGAACCGCCCTCTCAATCAGCTCTGGAAAGGATCACACTTGTGCAATTCTGGACAACGGAGAGTTGCAATGCTGGGGAAGGAACGATTACGGGCAACTGGGAGACGGTACTGTTTCCCATTCCAGTGTTCCCGTAGAGGCTTCATTATCCGAATTCCCAGTCCAACTTTCGTCTGGGGATTGGCACACCTGTGCTATTTTGGATGACGCCACAATAAAGTGCTGGGGTAGGAACAATCACGGGCAGCTAGGGGACGGCACAAACTCGGACAGTAGCGATCCAGTCGCGGTAGCGTCTCCTCCGGGGGAGAAGTTCCTAGCGATATCAACGGGAGCTAACCACACATGCGCAATAACCAGTACCTGGACTCTGAAGTGCTGGGGTTCAAATGACAATGGTCAACTCGGGATTGGATCCACGCTTTCCGTAAATACACCATCAACAGTGACAACCGGAGGAAACACAGTTGCTGTCTCGGCGGGGGGTTACCACACCTGTGCAATCTTGGATGGTTCGGCCGGAAGTGGGGATGTAAAGTGTTGGGGATTGAATTCGAAAGGCCAGATAGGGGATGGGACGACTAACCAACAGAATGATGCTTCTGCAGTAAGTGCTAGTCTTACTGGAGCAATAGCAATTGACTCCGGCAGTCAGCACACCTGTGCAATTGACTCGAGTCAATCTCTACACTGCTGGGGAGGAAGTTCAGAAGGCCAAATCGGAGATGGGAGTACCGCGGGCCAAGTAACCTCGCCAACTGAAATATCACTAGGTCAGAACCTAGAATCAAATGCTGTTTCCTCTGGAGGGGCATACACTTGTGTAATCGGTGGAAACGACCTTCCTAGGTGCTGGGGCGGAGAGGGCTTCACTGCTTCACTGGACCTGGATTCATCCCCCTCTGAGTTCAGTGCGATCTCAAGGTGGAGTTACATCGGATCATCAGAAAGAGACTGGAACTCAAATGGGATGTTGAACATCTTTGAAGTTGGCGTGCCTTCAGATTCTGATGGAGATGGCTTTCCAGACGGGCCTGACGTCGATGACGATAACCCGACGGTGGCTGCAGAATGTGATGCAGGAGAGTACGGGAGATTCACTTGTAGGGATGCCACTCCGGGGTATTATGTCACTGGAACTGGCAATACAATCATGACTCCTGCAAGTCCAGGGTACTACGTCAATTCGATTGGCGCAACTACACAGTCTCCTTGCCCCGTGGGCAAATTCCAAGAGTTGTCGGGTCAGACTTCCTGTGAGGATGCGAGGCCAGGATACTACGTATCAGAGCTTGGTGCTTCTGCAGGCACTCCCTGTCCAGCAGGTAAATACAATGACCAGTATGGGATGACTTCGGCTTCAGCTTGCGAATGGGCGGAAGCGGGTCACAGTGTCCCCGTACTAACTCAAGTATCCTCTGGAGCGGCTCACTCTTGCGCGATTCTAGATGATGGTTCAGTTGCCTGCTGGGGGGATAACAGCAATGGACAGCTAGGAGATGGTAGCAGAGTCTCGAGCCTAATTCCGCAAAAGTCAATGCCTCTGGGAAGGAAGGCAATTGAAATTTCCTCAGGATCATACCATACTTGCGCTCTACTTGATGATGGTTCAATTCGATGTTGGGGTTCAAATTCATTCGGCCAACTCGGGGACGGTACCACAATAGAAAGAACGATTCCGAATGCAGTTATTCTCGGAAATGGAGTGAGTGCAATGGGAGTATCATCTGGAGAGTCTCACACCTGTGCAGTTCTGACCGACAATAATGTGAAATGCTGGGGTCTAAACACCAATGGGCAGCTTGGCGATGGAACGAATACTGATAGGCATAGACCGACATATTCCTCATTAGGACAGACGGGGGTACTGAAGGTCACATCCGGTTCATACCATACATGTGCGATAACAGTAGAGCGGAATGTGATGTGCTGGGGGGAGAATTGGAACGGACAACTAGGAGACTCTAGCAATATCGATCGGAAGATACCAGTTGAGATTTCTATCCCAAGCAACAGCAGTGCAGTATCGATTGACTCGGGTGCTTTCCATTCCTGCTTGGGAATGAATGATGGTTCTGTGTTCTGTTGGGGTTACAACGCCCATGGACAACTGGGCAATGGAGAGACTTCGGACTCAAATGTCCCGCTTCCTCTTGCATTGAGCTCAGATCTACTACTGATGGAAATAGAAGTTGGCCTATTCCACAGCTGCGGGCTATTCGATTCTGGAGAAGTCGCCTGCTGGGGGGATAACAGCCATGGCCAACTTGGCGACGGGACAGAGGTTGGACATCCAACCCCGGAGGTCATCATCCTGAGCACAAATGCTACATCGATTTCAGTCGGTCATAGGCACACCTGTGTGATTTTGGACGATGCCAGCCTGAAATGCTGGGGGGCGAATGAATTTGGCCAGATTGGGGATGGCAGTACTACTGACTCCAGCACCCTACGGGACATAGACCTGGGGCACGGCTCCAAAGAACAGGTCCCTTGCGAGAGAGGAACTTACCAACCGCTACCTGAGAAGACTACCTGTATTCTAGCATCAAGGGGTTTCATGGTGCCAGATTCGGGCCAAACGGAGCAGACCGGATGCTCACCAGGATACTACTCAAGCCTGAAGGGGCAGAGGGCTTGTGTTCCAGCTGCAAGGGGATTCTACGTTTCAGAGAATCAGGCGACATCGCAGACTCAGTGTCCAGCAGGTCAATCTACGCTGAGCACCGCATCTACATTCTTCGATGACTGTTTCGCAGACTTCGATGGCGACGGGGTTCCCGACCAGATGGATGATGACGACGACAACGATGGAGTCCCTGACGAGAATGACTACGATCCCCTTGACCCGGAAGTCTCCTTCGACTCGGATGGTGACAGGATACCAGATAGCATAGACACCGATGACGACAACGACGGAGTAAACGACACCGAAGATCCGTTTCCAAATGACCAGAACGAATGGGAGGACTTCGATGGAGACGGGGTTGGAGACAACTCTGACGAAGACGACGACGGCGATGGGAGGCCAGACTCGTTCGACGTTTTCCCGAACGATCCCAACGAGTGGGCTGACGCAGACGGTGATGGGTGGGGAAACAACGTAGACCCTGACGACGACAACGATGGCAGGTGCGACGACACAACTTACCACATCACAGATCAATATGGCGCATTGGTGAGCAATAGGGGGCCTGACCTTGACGGCGATGGCGCCCCCGATTGCCTCACTTCTGCGAAAGGGGACGAGTTCCCACTGGATGCGAATGAGACCGATGACACAGATGGCGACAGCATCGGAAACAACCAGGACACTGATTGCGACGGAGATGGCTGGCTCAATCCGGTACCATGCAACAGCCAAGGGAGCGGAGAAAATGGAACGGATGCCTTCCCGCTAGAAGCCGATAAGTGGTCCGACTCAGATGGAGATGGCTTCGCTGACCAAGGGAGCAATGTGGACGCTTTCCCCGATGATCCTAGTGAGTGGTTAGATACCGACGGCGACAGCGTTGGGAACAACGCCGATGTTTGCCCCTACGAGTTCGGCATCAGCTCGCAAGATGAGGACTTCTTCCTGACTCTTGCCTTGCCCGGAAATGACCTCGGATGTCCGATTCAGACGCTCATCGGGGATGAGATAATCGAAGACGGCGTAGAGGAAACCGAGGATGGCGCATTCGAAGGAGGGGGCGACTCACTGGACTTTGATGGCGACGGGATATCCGATGTCGAGGACGATGACGATGACGGTGATGGGATTCCAGATATGGAGGATGGGATTCTAGGCGATGAGAAGTGGTCCAGAGACCCATTCAGGCCCTTCAGCGGCGAAACTTGGGCAATTCTAGCTGTTTCGGTATCTTTCATTGGAGTTATGGCCTACCGAACCGCTGGTTGGAAGAAGAGGGGGATGGCCAACATCCGCTCAAGAAGGATAAGAATTCAGTGATGGTGCAGGAGGCAGGATTCGAACCTGCGAAGCACTACGCACAGCGACCTGAACGCTGCCCCTTTGACCGCTCGGGTACCCCTGCTTGATTCACGCCCTGCTTAATCTGACTTCAATGCAGCGTATGTGGTTTTTTGGTGCAGGGGGCAGGATTCGAACCTGCGAAGCACTACGCACTGGGACCTAAACCCAGCCCCTTTGACCGCTCGGGTACCCCTGCTCCGACCTGTGCGAATAAATACCCACCAAGAAGGCAGCGCATGGACGCCTCTGTCCCCCATAGGGTCATAACAGGGTCTATGCGCCCCCCAAACTGGCAAAAATGGCACGAATAGGGGTTCTAGGACTAGGCAACTGGGGGACCGCCCTGGCCCTAGTATGGTGCAAGGACGGACACAACGTGCTAGGCTGGACCGTGGAGCAAGAAGTATACGAGTCGGTCATGAGCTCGCAGGAGAACGAGAAGTACCTGCCTGGATACAAGATTCCAGGTATGGACTGTACAATGGAGATCGCCGATGTCACCGAATCTTGTGAGATTCTGGTACTTGCACTCCCCAGCTCCGTGATTCTGGAAGTAGTAGACTTGCTCATCCCAAGCCTCAGACCATCCCATCTCCTCGTCGACCTAGCCAAGGGCCTCGCCCCATCCTCCGAAGGAGGCTCGGGAATGATCTCTGATGCAATAGAGAGGAGGCTGTCTGACGCTGGCATGTCGAATCAGGTCGTTGTCATGACGGGGCCAACCATCGCTCCAGAAGTAGCCAGGGGAGTGATAACCAACGCCCTCGTAGCCTGCCATGACACGGCAGTTGCGAAGAGAGTGGCGGAGAGGCTTTCCACCGATTCTCTGATCCTGACCCCTGCCGGCGATCCCGTAGGGGCGGAACTATGGGGCGCCTACAAGAACTGCGTAGCCCTAGCATGCGGACTGGTTGACGGCCTCAAAGAAACAATCGGAGGTGATAATCTGAAGGCTGCAATGGTACTGTCGGGCTACAGCGAAGGACTGCGCCTTCTCGAGGAGATGGGGGCCGACCCGAACACAGCCTTCGGACCTGCCGGAATCGGAGATCTATACGTCACAGCGACGAGCCCGAGGAGCAGGAACAGAACCCTGGGGGAGATGCTAGGTTCGGGAAAGAGCCTGGAGGATTCTTTGCAGGATATGCACATGGTGGCAGAGGGGGTTAGGGCTACCAGGATGTTTCTGAATAGGTCTGAAAGAATGGGTTTTCCGACTCCGTTTCTATTCACACTCGGGATGCTTCTAGATGGGGATATCGGAGTAGAAGATGCAGTAAGGAAGATGGCTGGTGCATACGAAGTCGAGTGACATTTTGCAATAGTTTCTAGAGCGCGGGGAATCATTCATACCCAGCGCTTGCATAATATTATTACCAAGCCATAATCGGAATTGAGTTACAACCCTTGAGGGAATTATCATCCTGTGCGAGGGAGTTTATTTCTACATAAGAAAGAACAAAGATTCGTATAATGGGCGTTATCATAATTAAATGAAGGAGTGATGCCAGTGTTGAGGAATCCTGACGGTAGCGTGGATATATCCGGCATAGCGTCTTCAATTACGGACGGAACTGCCGCCTCTCACGCAGACGGTGAGTCACTGATGGATGGCATTTGCATGATTTCTATGAAACTAGATTCAGACACAAAAAAATCAGTTGAGGCACTGACAAGTGAGGGTATGTCGGATAGTGAGAAAAACATTCTTGTTTCTGAACTAAGAAAGTTTTCTGGAGCGGAAATTTTCGAATTCTCGACCTGCAACAGGGTTCTTTATGTTGGGTTTGGAATAAACCCGGAACAATTGATTCTGGCTGTTAAAGGAGTTATCGGGGTTCCCGAAGCAGAGTTTCAAGAGTCTTCTGGAATGGCAGTTTGGAGGGATTTGGTCCGGATATGTAGTGGTCTTGACTCATTCATATTGGGCGAACTCCAAGTCATGGGGCAGTTCAGGGATGCTGTGGCATGGCACAAGGAGAATGAGCATATTTCTACCGTCAACTCCTCTCTCTTCGATCATGTGATATCGGCAAATAGGATAGTTAGGAAAGAAATGAGATTTGACAGAACAACGGAGTCGATGCTAAACCTAGCCACCAGCGCTATGGAGGAGATCTTTCAAGGTAAAGAGCAACTGGAGAACGTCGTTCTCGGGTTCGGCGACATGGGCTCAAAGGCAGTAGAGTCGCTCATTGACCTCAACCAGACCGACATTACGGTGATTTCTAGGAATCCCGGAATAGCGGCAGAGAGGCATCCCGAATTGGCTCAAAGATGTACCATCCTGACTTTTGATCAGTGGGTCGAATCCGGATGTAAGGCTGACTTAGTCATCTCAACACTGAGGAATAAGAGGGCTACTTTCACGGAATCGAGGTCGTTTCCCGGTCGATCCAAATTGATTGTTATGGACTTCTCTTGGCCTTCTTCCTTCTCGCGGGGGAGCTTGAAGGACGGCGATTCCCTCTATGGGATGGAGCATTGGATACGAAGAGCGAGAAAGCTGGGTGTCGAATGGAAATACGAAGAGACATTGGCAGAAGGAGAACAAGTAATCAGTGTGGTTGAGGAGAATTTCCAGATGGCACTGAACAACCTCTCACAAGCCAAATTCCGCTCAGTAGTTTACGCGATGATGGATGAGAAGTCAGAAATTTGGGAAGGCTCCTTTGCAGAGCGCGAAATCGAGAAGCCGCAGCTCAAAGCCTTCTCGAGAGAGATTGCGAGCTGGATTTGTCAGACTAACGGATTTTTCGACCTTTCCGAACTAGATGAGTTCGTGAAAGGGACTAATCGAGATATTGGTGCCGTCGTCCTCACTAAAGTGGCTTCTGACCTCAAGGAAACGGTTCTTACCATGGAAGGAGCCCTAGTAATGGGGGCCTGATATTGGAACTCCTGAAAATCGGCACTAGACGATCGACTCTAGCATTATGGCAGGCCAACGAGGTAAGGAGAATCCTCAGAGTAAACGGGATACCAAGTGAATTAGTCCACCTTAGTAGCTCCGGGGACAGATCGCTGGGAGGCAACCTTTCCTCCACGGTCGGTCAGTTCGTACATGGGATAGACAAGATGCTCATTGAAGGAAAAGTCGACATTACCGTGCATTCGGCTAAAGACATTCCAGTAGATGAAACACCTGAGGTGAGAACTATTGCGTACCTTGAAAGGGGCGAGACAAGCGATCTCATTTTAACCGGGGAATCATCAAATTGGAGTTCACTGCCCAGAGTTCTTCAAACAAAAGTGTCTAATCCCCTTGTCGAAATACTAAACAATTTGCCCGAGAAATCCAAGGTCGGGACAGTGTCTGGCCGCAGACAGTCATTTCTAATCGGCTCTAGACCAGACCTTGTTCCGATTTCCGTAAGGGGGCACATCGAAACTAGGCTCGATCGCTTAGTCGAGAACAGGGTGGACTACCTCATCCTCGCTGAAGCCGGAATAAGGCGCCTATTTGATTCGGGCTCGCTCTCGGAAAGGCATCTTAGACTGAGGACGGTTAGGATAAGGGAAGATGACTGGCCGACGGCCCCAGGACAGGGGGCAATAGCGATCAACTGCAGGTCAATGGACGTAGAAAAACGCAACAATTTGCGGGAAATCCTCAACCACGTAATCACTGAGAATGCAGTTAAGCAGGAGAGGCTTGCTCTGAAGAGAATCGGAGGAGGGTGCCTCTACCCAGCTGGAATAAAGTCTCAGGAAGGCGTGATTACAGCAGCCATTTCACCAGAATACTGGAGAACTAGCTATTGCACGGGAGATCTATACGAGGTCTACAGGTACCAGGGCGATGTTGGTGATTTAGACCTCAGTGAAATAGGTGTCAGTGGGAAGAAGAGTATTCCCCTTGATGAAGGGGTAAAGTTGGTAACCACGCTCACCTCGAGGAGGTTGTCAACACAACTCATCAACAGTGGTGTTCAAACAGTCGATGTCCCGGTGGTAGAACTAAGCTCCCTCCCAAGGGAATGGCCTTCAGATTTCATTGGGCCGTACACGGAAAAGTCCCGATGGCCGATTCTCGTGTTGACTTCACCCTTCGCAGCAAAATGTGCGTTAGAGGTCGCAGACACAAATCCAGACATCGCTAGAATAGAATGGCTTGCGATCGGAGAAGGTACACACAAGGCATGTTTCGAAGCGGGAGTAACCGTATCTTACTGCGGAATGTCGAGGGACAGCGAGCAATTGGTGGAATATATATCACAAAACATCAGTAATGAGTCTGAACTATACATTCCCAGGTCCTCAAAATCCGACAAGGTTTTCACGGATTCTCTGGTTTCGCAGGGATTTAGGGTGAGGTCGTGGACCGGGTACGAAAACGTGCCAATGACCATTGAAGATATTGCAATCGGACAGGAAGATGTTTTGCTAATCTCATCTTCTTCATCCGCAAAATCGTGGGCGAATAATAATCTCAAAATCCCAAAAAATATACTCTCCATGGGAAAGAAAACTACAGAAACCATTGAAACAACACCTTATTTCAAAGGAGCTGAGATACATACACTAGACGGCCCGACCTTGGATTCCATCCTTGGTTTCTGGGAGTCCAGGGTTAGGAGTGGATGATTTGGACATCAGACCGAGAATCAATAGGTGGACGAAAACGAGGAGAGACCTCGTCTTCGGGCCTAAGGTATCTGATTCTTTGGTACAACCTCACTTCGTGGTAGGTGGAAGTGGAATCGATCAGGAGATACCCGGTATGCCCGGAATAAACAGGCAATCCAAGGACGTTCTAATCGAGACGATTTCGCAGGACCTTTCACTAGGGCTGTCCGCGCACATGATTTTTCCGGTGATGAGTGACTCGGAGAAGGACCATGAGGGAACCAAGGCGGCGGATGACGGGATGCCACTTCAGAGCGCAGTCAGAGACCTCAAGGAGAAATTCGGAGATGAGATACTTCTCATGACGGATGCTTGCCTTTGCACCTCAACAGACCATGGGCACTGTGGCCTCGTGGAAGGCCATACAATCCTAAACGACCTTTCAGTGGAAAAGCTGGTAGAAATAGCGCTTTCCCATGCGAGGGCCGGTACAGACTACGTCTGCCTCTCAGATATGATGGACGGTCGCGTCCTTTCTGTCCGAAGATCATTCGAGGATGAAGGTTTCAAATCCACCGGAATAATGTCATATTCGGTCAAGTATGCATCATCATTCTATGGACCGTTCAGGGAAGCAGCATCCTCGTCTCCATCATTCGGTGACCGTTCCAGTCATCAGATGGACGTCAGGTCTGATTACAGAGAGGCAATCCTAGAGGCGAGGGCTGATGTCAATGAAGGTTGCGACATATCCATGGTCAAGCCAGGGCTGCCCTACCTAGACGTCCTGAGCGAGGTATCATCCAATATCGAAAGGCCAGTCGCAGTTTACAACGTGAGTGGCGAATACTCCATGGTCATGGGATACGCAAAAGACCCTGTACAACGAAAAAGGGTAGTCCTGGAAATCTTGGGGTCGTTCAGCAGGGCTGGCGCGGACATCATAGTGAGTTACCACTCCAGAGAAGCTGTCCGCGAGGGTTGGGTCTAGGAGTGTGTTACAATGCAGCGACAAAACTCTGAGGCGTTACATATCGAGGCACAAGGGCACCTTGTCGGGGGAGTAAACTCCCCTGTAAGGGCTTTCAAGTCGGTCCACGGAAACCCTGTCTACTTTCAGAAGGCAAGTGGGGCCATTGTTGTTGATGTGGACGGAAACGAGTATGTCGATTTCGTGCAGTCATGGGGTCCATTGATTCACGGCCACTCACACCCTGAGATCATCTCAAATATCGCAGAGGCAATGGCAAAAGGGACGTCCTTCGGAGCGCCACATGAGGGAGAGATAGAGCTCGCCAAGATGGTCAAGGAGAGATTTCCTCACATCGACATGGTTCGTTTCACCTCATCTGGTACTGAGGCGGCGATGAGCGCTGTCAGACTGGCACGGGGAGTCACTGGCAGAGATAATATAGTGAAATTTGACGGTTGTTATCACGGCCACATAGACTCCCTTTTGGTCAGTTCCGGTAGTGGATTGGCGACCTTCGGGATAGCAAGCAGTCCAGGTATCCCAGATAACACCATATCTACTACTTTGGTTACCCCTTTGGATGACATAGACGCCCTCCGCTACCTGTTCGACGAGTACCCGGGCACAATCGCAGCGGTCCTAATCGAACCTCTCCCGGCGAACAACGGACTGCTTATTCAGAGGAACGAGTTTTTGGCAGAAGTGAAAGAACTCTGCGAGGAGGATGGCGCACTACTGGTCTTCGACGAGGTAATCAGCGGATTCAGGTTCAGAAATGGAGGATACAGCGAGGTATGCGGGGTCGTTCCAGATATCACAGCCCTGGGGAAGATAATCGGAGGGGGGCTTCCAGTGGGAGCCTATGGTGCTAGGGAAGAGGTGATGCAGCAACTTTCTCCCTTAGGTCCGGTCTATCAGGCAGGCACGCTCTCCGGAAACCCTCTAGCGATGATGGCAGGAAAATCGACATTGGGACTCCTAGATGAGGGGGCCTATGACATGCTGGACTCTTTGGGCAGTATGCTAGAGAATCTCCTGACCCCCATACTAGAGGCCAACGGCAACCCATTCAGACTTGTCAGGATTGAAAGCCTATTCTGGTTCTCACCCGGGGGGGATGAACCGCCCCGAAGAGCAGACCAGATACCGGCCACGGCAGGAAAAAAGTATGCTGACTTGCACAAGGGGATGCTTGATCGGGGTTACATGCTAGCCCCATCCGCCTACGAGATAGGTTTTCTCTCAACCGCTCATAATGAGGAGCACATTAGAGGGATGGCCGCCGCGTTGGAAGATGTCTTGCCCCAATTAGGTGATTAAGGTGGAGGGGAAAGAGAGGCTGGTTTCCGCCCTGAACAATACTGGGGTCGATCGGGTTCCGATCTGGTTCATGCGTCAAGCGGGTAGGCACCTTCCAGAGTACCGGGCAATCGCCAAAGAACATGACTTCTGGACCAGGTGCATGGATGTCGATATCTGTAGTAAGATTACTCTTCAGCCACTAGAAAGGTATCCGGAAATTGACGCAGCGATAGTGTTCAGTGACATCCTAACCCCTCTGCCAAGCCTAGGCTACGATGTTAGTTACGGTAACGGCATAAAAATTAGCAAGTTTGAGTTTGAACAAGTCGAAGACTGGCCTGCCTTCAATGCAAGGAAACACGCACCTTGGGCAGGAAACGCTCTTGCAGAGATAGGAGAATTGGGAAGCGCTAACGCCCGTTTAGGGTTTGCTGGGTGCCCATGGACAATCTCGATGTACCTCTTGTCTGGCGGGACCGGTGACAAGGACTTCCATGGAGCGAGGTCGGATATTTTCTCCAATCCCGATGCAGCGAGCGTCCTTCTCAACAGGGTGGCGGACATAGTTGGGGGCCTCCTCGCTGATCAGGTAAACTATGGGGGAGCGGATGCAGTTCAGTTGTTTGATACATGGGCGGGTCTACTTTCGCCCGCGCAATACAAGGAGTTCGGGAAAAGTGCAACTGAACGAACCATCGCCGTATTTAGAGAGAAATCGGAGAGATACGTCCCCCTCATCCACTATGCGAAGGGCTCTGGTCACCTGCACGACCACATCAGGGAGATGGATATCGACGCGATTTCACTTGACTGGAGAGATGACTTGAGGCTCAACAGACAAGAGCACGGGAGTTCTTTGGCTATTCAGGGGAACCTAGACCCATCCTATCTTCATGGATCACAGGAGAATGCGGTTGAAGCCGCAAAGCGGGTTCTGGACCAAGCTGGAGAGGACCCGGGGTACATCTTCAATCTCGGCCACGGGATGGCACCAGACTCCAAAATAGAGAATGTCGAGGCAGTTCTTAGGACTGTTACTGGGGGAGTCAAATGAGAGACCGAATGGTAGCTATGGTGAAGCAAGCGCAGGACGAGATTTGCAATGCCATCTCATCAATCGACGACTCCGACTACAGAGAGGACGAGTGGGAAAGGGAAGGCGGTGGCGGAGGCAGGAGCCGGGTCTTTTCCTCTGGTTCGATTTTCGACAAGGCAGGAGTCAACGTCAGTGCTGTCCACGGAAAACTGAGTGAGGAGGCAGCGGCTAGGATGGGTGGTGGAATAGGTCCGGACGGGAGTCTGGAGTTCTTTGCCACGGGAGTTAGCCTTGTCCTGCATCCTAAGAACCCCATGGCCCCCACAGTCCACTCCAACTACCGATACTTCGAGAGAGGAGAGGGTGCAAATGAGGG
>CEQT01136793.1_pt1 | contig 54596 bp, 81 predicted proteins | sample 530951 | NCBI WGS metagenome assembly CEQT01 (sample SAMEA2621132, study PRJEB7988) | marine metagenome | biome: marine biome (ENVO:00000447); feature: surface water layer (ENVO:00002042); material: "saline water (ENVO:00002010), including plankton (ENVO:xxxxxxxx)" | depth 5 m
CCCGCCGATCCGCACCAATAACGACTGGCCGGCAGCGCTCACCAATACCGAGGCGGCGTTGCTGAGCTGTGCAGTGCAGGTGCAAGAGTGCATTGAGGTGCAGGCCGCGCAGGCACAAAAGAGCCCGCACTAGGCGGGCTTCTTTTACGGCTATTCGGGTACCAAGTCGAAGACGTCCCCATGTATGTCCGTTAGCGTCAGGCCGTTAACTTTTAAGGGTGGAGAGCCCTCGGTGTTTCTGTGGGTCAGGACTCCGTCCTCAATCTCCCCAACAGGCATTGGTCCTGCGCCAGTTTCAGTGTAGTAGCGGTTGTTGAGAATATAGCCGTCTATCGTGGATTGGTTGTGCCTGCTCACAATCTTGTATTTAACATTGGGTTCCATCTCAATCTCCTTTCCTTCTGTGATGGCGTACATGGCGGCCTGATCTGGCTGGGCGTGGGGCAGAATTGGGGCAACGGTGACGCCATTCCATGCCATTGCACGCCATTTAGTGCCGTCGCGTTGTGCTGTCTTATCCTTTTATGTCGTTGAATCTAAAGACCTTTCCGGGATTCTCGCCTAAACCTGCTGCATCATCGGTGTGTGGGCGGTGGCTTCGGGTTTGCTCTTTTTCATCAATAACTCGACTTGCGCTGCGGATGAGGGCGCGCCTTTGCGGGGCGCCGTTGCCGGTGAGGCGCAAGGTTACCACGGCGTTGCAGCGCCCTGCAGGGGAAGGCGGGAGAGAATTCTCGCATAGGGCTCTGGCAGGACCTTGGCGCTGCGTGTCGCTTGATCTGGCGCCGGCGGCGGCAGCGCTGATCCTGGTCCATACTAGGGCCCGGTTGCGATCGCGGGTAATAACAGGGAGATGGGATGGACAGCATCCAGGCAGACATCGAGGCAGCTTATCGTCGGGAGTCCCGTCGTGTGCTGGCCACCTTGCTGCGCCTGCTCAATGGCAACTTCGATTTGGCAGAAGAGGCACTGCAGGAGGCCTTCGTAGAGGCTGTGAAGCACTGGCCCGCGCAGGGGATTCCCGATAACCCGCGCACCTGGCTGGTGTCCGTCGGCCGCTTTAAGGCGATTGATCAGTTGCGCAAGCGCGGGCGGCGAGATGCCTCTGTGCAGCGGATGATAGACACCCCAGGCGATCAGCACACGGACTGGGATGCGGAGACTGACAGCGCGGTCGGGGATGATCGCCTGCGACTGATCTTCATCTGCTGCCACCCGGCCCTGTCGCCGGAGGCGCAGGTGGCACTGACCCTGCGTGAGGTCTGTGGGCTGACCACCGAGGCCATTGCGGCGGCGTTTCTGGTGCCGGTACCAACGCTGGCGCAGCGCATCGTGCGGGCAAAGAACAAGATTCGCGACGCCGGCATCCCCTATGAGGTCCCTGCCCCGGCAGATCTGCAGTCGCGCCTGGCGGGTGTCCTGCAGGTGATCTATCTGGTGTTCAACGAAGGCTATTCCGCCTCCAGTGGTGAGGCGCTTTTACAGCGCGAGTTATCGGCAGAGGCACTACGGCTGGGCCGCTTGCTGCACGAGCTGTTGCCGGCGCCGGAGGTCACCGGGCTGTTGGCATTGATGCTGCTGCACGACGCCAGACAGGCCAGCCGGGTCAACAGCGAAGGCGATCTCGTACCCCTTGATGAGCAAGACCGCAGCGTCTGGGACCAGGCGCAAATTCAGGAAGGGGCGCGGCTGGTCACACTGGCGCTCAGTGGGCACCCCCCAGGCCCCTTTGCAGTGCAGGCGGCGATAGCGGCCTTGCACGCCCAGGCACCCTGCGCAGCTGATACCGATTGGGCCGAGATTGTCGGCCTCTATAGCCTGCTGCTGCAGTTACAACCCTCACCCGTAATCGAATTGAACCGCGCGGTAGCCATTGCCATGCGTGACGGGCCCAGCGCAGGAATTGACCTGATAGAGCACCTGGAAAGTGACGGTGCGCTGGGCAGTTACTACCTGCTGCCGGCTGCGAAGGCCGACCTGTATCGACGTGCCGGTGAACGCGATCTCGCCCTTCGCGCCTACCAGCAGGCGCTTGACCTTACCCAGCAACAGACCGAACGGCGATTTCTTGTCCGGCGCATGGCCGAGCTGGAATAAAAAAAATTCTTCAGTGTGTCGAATTGCCCCGTGCTCGTACGACTAGTGTTGGCAAGCCCCTATTTCAAAGGAGAAACATGCCATGAGTTATATCGACGGTTTTGTCATTGCGGTACCCCGGGAGAATCGAGAGAAGTTTGTTCATCACGCCGGCGTGGCAGACCCGGTCTTTATCGAGTGGGGCGCCACGCGGGTGCTGGAGTGCTGGGAAGACGATGTGCCGGACGGCACGTTGACGGACTTTCGCCGCGCTGTGCAGGCCACGGAGGACGAGGCGGTGGTGTTTTCTTGGGTCGAATGGCCGGACAAGGCAACCCGCGATGCAGCGCTGGCCAGAATGATGTCCCCGGAGATGGGCGATCCGCGTCTGGATCCTGAGAAAAACCCCATGCCCTTTGATGGTAAGCGCATGATTTATGGCGGCTTTGTTCCCGTCGTCGAGCTGCACAACCCCGCATAGAGCGCGCAGGAGCCAAAGGATGATCAACAAGCACGGTGAATTTATTTGGTACGAACTCTGTACCGGGGATGCTGACGGCGCGCAGGCGTTCTACAGCGCAGTGATTGGTTGGGATATTGCAGACAGCCTTGTGCCCGATATGGACTACCGCATAGTTCACGCCACTGATGATGAAAATGGCGAACGGGTCCCGGTTGGGGCGTTGGCGCAGCTGTCCGACGAAATGAAAGCGTGCGGCGCGCAACCGGTGTGGCTTGGTTATATCGCCGTGGACGATGTCGATGCCAGCGTGAACCGCATTGTCGCCGCCGGTGGGGCGATGTCCATGCCGGCGATGGACATTGCGGACGTCGGACGAATCGCCCTGGTGACCGACCCGCAGGGTGCTCCTTTCTACCTGATGCGCGGCATTCATGATGTTCCCAGCGCGGCATTCGCAGCGGATCGGCCGCGGGTGGGCCACTGCGCCTGGAACGAGCTGGCCAGTGCAGACCCGGATGCGGCCAAAGCTTTTTATTTTGCCGAGTTCGGCTGGACCAAGGACGGCGAGATGCCAATGGGGGCTCAGGGCAACTACGAGTTCATTCGGCACAATGGCCTGATTGGCGCCGTCATGCCCAAACCGGATGAACGGCCCGCGTCGCTGTGGAACTACTATTTTCGCGTGGCGAATATCGATCTGGCCGTTGAGGCTATCGCTGCCTCTGGCGGTACGCTGGTCATGGGGCCGGAGGAGATTCCGGGCGGCGACTTTATCGTGATCGGCATTGACCCTCAGGGCGCGCTTTTTTCGCTGATCGGAACCAGACCAGCGCAGTCTTGAATATCCCAGGAGGTGACATGCAAAGCGAAACCACAACCAGGGTCAGCGTGGCAACCTGCCTCTGGTTTGATGACCAGGCAGAGCAGGCCGCTGAGTTCTATACCTCACTCATCCCAGGCTCGCGCATTCACAACCGAATGTGCGATGCGGCGCAAGCGCCGCCTTTGCTGGTCGAGTTTACCCTGGGCGGGTCGCCCTATCAGGCGCTCAACGGAGGCCCGCATTTTGTGCACTCGGAAGCGGCGTCCATCTCGGTACTGACTGACAGCCAGGAGGAGACAGACCGGCTCTGGGCGGCGCTGACGGCCGACGGTGGGAGCGAAAGTCAGTGTGGCTGGCTGAAAGACCGCTTCGGAGTTTCATGGCAAATAGTGCCGCGCCGCTTTATCGAGCTCCAGGGCTCGGATGACAAGGCCGCAGTGCAGCGTGCGCGTCAGGCGATGTTCAGCATGCGCAAATTGGATCTGGCCACGCTTGAGGCCGCTTTTTATGGCGCAGCGCCTGCAGAAGGAGAAGACGCATGAAATATCTGTGCCTGGTCTACTACGACGAAAAGAAAATGCAGCAGCTGTCGCAGGACGAATGGGATGCGCTGAACCGTGAGTGCATCGCCTGTGTCGCGGGCTTGCAGGCCAGCGGGCATTTTCTTGAAGGGGCGCCGCTGTTGTCGACCGACACGGCCACCACCGTGCGGGTACGCGACGGTGGCCCCATGATCACAGATGGCCCCTTTGCCGAGACCAAGGAGCAGTTGGCAGGCTTTTATATGCTGGAGGCGCGCGACTGCAACGAAGCCATTCGGCTGGCACAGAAGATTCCGCCTGCTCGCTACGGTAGCGTAGAGATCCGCCCGGTGAGAGAGCTGGTCGAAAGCGGCAACGATATCTAGGCAAGTACTGATCAACTTCACGCGGCCTCCGGCCTTCAGGTCGCGCCGACTTCCCTGGGAATCACCCCCCGTATTCAGGGGCTAACCTGCCTTGCGGTGTTGCCTTTAAATGGCAGCACCTACTCAAGGAAGGCAGCTGGCCATGAAACTGAACACACTTGCTCTGCTCCCACTGACGCTTGCACTCACCGCCTGCCTGAGCGGCGGTGGTGGGGGCGGTGGTGGTGATAGCGCCGCCGCCGGTAAAACCGGCCGTCTGATTGATTCGGCTGTTGCCGGGGTGAGTTACAGCACCGCCCAATTCAGCGGCACCACCAATGCTGACGGTGAATACCTTTACCAGGACGGTGAGACGGTGACCTTTCGTATCGGTGATATCGTCTTTCCGGCCGTGACTGCCAAGGGCGTGCTGACACCGCTTGATCTGGCTGGCAGTACGGATATCAACGACCCGGTGGTGATCAACATTGCTCGCCTGCTGCAAACCCTGGATGAAGATGGTAACCCCGATAACGGCATCCTTATTCCCGAGTTGAACACTACCGCTGCGCTGGACTTCAACCTGCCGGTGGCAGACTTTGCTGCCGCGGTGCAGGCGGCGTTGGGGATTACCCTGATCAGTCAGGCCGATGCATTGGCTCACCTGCAGAACGAGCTGGATGAACTCAACGGCGGAACCACCGACCCCGGGCGGGAAGCGGCAACTGTGCCTGCCGGCCTGGTGGGCGTGTATCAGTTTCTGTTTGAAGAAGTCACCGCCGGTTCCGGGATTCGGGACGGGGTGATTGATGAGTATCAGGTGACCGCTGATGGGCGGCTGATTCTGCCGGGCGGCAGCGAGCTGAGCAACCCGGTGTATATCTCCGAGTCACACGTCGAGATCGCCTGGCATGACAGCAATACCGGCCTGGGCTATGCGCTGAGCAATGCCAATACTGGTGTGATCAACGAGCTGAACGTCAGCAACGGGCTGTTTGGTGACGCAGGCTATGAGTTCTACGGCTCCTACGTACCCTATAGCCCTACCACGGGTGATGTGCCGCAGGCGTTGCTGGATCTGGCTGGTAGCTACGACACCCAGCCCTATTTCAGCAAGGCGGGTAATCGCCATGGCTGGGCTGTGGGTGACGAGTTGACCCTGGCTATCGACAGCGTCAGCGGGGTCATCGACATCGCCGGCATCTATCAGCTTGATCCGGCGGACAGCAGTTTCTCCTGGACGGATAAAACCGGCACCAACCCGCGCTTCAACCCCCACTACGAGGTGCTGTATGAGAGCGCTGGCAGCAGTATCAAACTGCTGCTCTATCGTCAGCCGGGCGAGGAGCTCAATGGTTGGCGCCTGCAGGATGACGCGAACGCCGCCGATGGGGTCAACGTTGCCAGTGAGGTGATGCCTTTGATTGCAACGCATCAGGCCTACCTTGATACGCTGGATGCGCTGCTGCCGGCAACCCTGACTGTCATTGCCCAGGACAGCACCTACAACTCCGGACTGGACGGAGCAGTCTGCACCCAGTACGCCTTTGATCTGGACTACGGCGCCACCAACGGCAAACCGCGCATCTTGTTCAATCAACTTGGCAGCCCGTCCAGGACCGCCAGGGAGTACATCGCCTCCAGCGCTGCCTATAGCGAGCAGGGGAGTGCCGTCAGTCTCTACTGGAGTGGCTTTGATCTGACAGTCGACGGCAGCACTTTGACCGCGACCGTGACCAAGCTTGGCGAGCCGATCAACGAGGTGCTGAGCAACGACACTGGCGCTATCGCCGCCGTGTGCCCCTGAGCATGAACACAATGCCGGCAGCCTTGATCGGGCTGCCGGCGTTGTGCTGTCTGCACGAAACCAACCTCGACAAAGCCGGTCCCAGCTCTGGTGCAGCCGCCGGGCCAACTGGCATGCTGTGTCCTGTTACGCACGTCGAGGAAGGTGCCATGTCCCATTATGATCCGTTGATTGATTCCGCCGCCGCCCGCCTGGGGCGTGTACTTGAACACCTGGGGCAACGGGTGAGTACCGCCGAGTCCTGCACCGGCGGCGGCATCGCCGAAGCCATTACCCGCGTCGCAGGCAGCTCGCAGTGGTTTGAAACCGGCTTTGTCACCTACGCCAACAGCAGCAAAGCGCGCTGGCTAGGGGTGGAGCCGGCCACGCTGGAGGCGCACGGCGCGGTCAGCGAGCCGGTGGTGCTGGCCATGGCCGCGGGGGCCAAGGCGGCGGCTGAGGCGGATATGGCGGTGGCTGTCAGCGGCATTGCCGGCCCTGATGGCGGCAGCGCCGAAAAGCCGGTGGGCACTGTCTGGTTTGGCTGGGCGCTGAGTGATGGCCGGGTGGTCAGTGAATGCAAGCGCTTTCAGGGTGGTCGCCGCGAGGTGCGTGCGCAAACTGTGCTGCATGCACTGGAACGTCTGGTGTCGGAGGCAGAAAAGACAGCTGCGAACCGGTCGTCAGTCTGATTGCATATCGGGGGTAGGCGGGTCATTTTTTCTGTGGAATAATACTGACCAAATATACAGTAGTTGATCGGTCGGTCGCTTCGGCGCCTGCCCCAAGCCAAGAGGATGCGAAATGGACGATAACAAAAAGAAGGCGCTGTCGGCTGCCTTGAGTCAGATTGAACGTCAGTTTGGCAAAGGGGCCGTGATGCGCATGGGCGATCACGAGCGTCAGGCCATTCCGGCTATCTCCACTGGCTCGCTCGGCCTGGATATCGCCCTCGGTATTGGCGGCCTGCCCAAGGGCCGTATCGTCGAAATCTACGGGCCGGAGTCCTCCGGTAAAACCACCCTGACCCTGTCGGTCATTGCGCAAGCGCAAAAGCACGGCGCTACCTGTGCCTTCGTCGATGCCGAGCACGCACTGGACCCGGAGTACGCCGGCAAGCTGGGCGTCAACGTTGATGACCTGCTGGTTTCTCAGCCGGATACTGGTGAACAGGCGCTGGAAATCACCGACATGCTGGTGCGCTCCAACGCCGTTGACGTGATCATCGTCGACTCTGTAGCGGCACTGGTGCCCAAGGCCGAGATCGAAGGCGAGATGGGTGACCACCACGTCGGTGTGCAGGCCCGTCTGATGTCTCAGGCGCTGCGTAAGATCACCGGTAACATCAAGAACGCCAACTGCCTGGTTATCTTCATCAACCAGATCCGCATGAAGATCGGCGTCATGTTCGGTAACCCGGAAACCACCACCGGCGGTAACGCCCTCAAGTTCTACTCCTCCGTGCGTCTGGACATCCGCCGTACCGGCGCGGTGAAAGAGGGCGACGAGGTGGTTGGCAGCGAGACCCGCGTCAAGGTTGTGAAAAACAAGGTCGCACCGCCGTTCCGTCAGGCCGAGTTCCAGATCCTGTACGGCGCCGGTATTTACCACAACGCTGAAATCATCGACCTGGGCGTACAGATTGGCCTGGTTGAGAAAGCCGGCGCCTGGTACAGCTACCAGGGCAGCAAGATCGGTCAGGGCAAGGCCAACGCTGCCAAGTTCCTGGAAGACAACAAGGCTGTGGCTGAAGAGATCGAAAAGGCCATCCGCGACAAGCTGCTGGCCAAGCCTGGCAAGGCCAAGGCCGAGAGCGAAAGCGACGCCGAACTGGAAGACTGAGCCGGCTGACTGATGCGCCCCCGCACCACGCTGGAAACCCCTGCCGACATTCGCCGCTCAGCGATGGATTTGCTGGCGCGGCGAGAGCACAGCTATGCAGAGCTGCAGCGTAAGCTGCGTCAGCGTGGCGCCTCGGGTGACATGGCCGAGGTGGAGCTGGACCGCTTGGTTGAAGATGGGCTGCTCAGCGATGAGCGCTTCTGCGAGGCGTATATCTACGCCCGCAGCCAGCGTGGTTATGGCCCCGCGCGCCTGCGCGAGGAGCTGCGTCAGCGTGGCGTATCTGAATCGCTGGTCGAGCGTAGCCTGGCCGAGGCAGACCAGGACTGGCAGGCCCTGGCCGATCAGGTGTTTGCCAAGCGCTTCCCTGAGGGTGTTGCACGCGAGCCCGCCGAGCGCGGCAAGCAGCTGCGCTTTATGCAGTACCGGGGGTTTTCAGGTTTTCGGGCTGATTAACAAAGTCGATCAGCGCCCGCAGGCTACCCCTGTCCCTTTCGTTAAAATCAAAGCACAAGCGTGTCAGCGTGCCCAGCTCGGGCTCGTCGTGCTCCTGCTCACACATCCCTTGTTGCACAAACCCGCCCGAAACACAGATGTGCCCAAAGCGCGTATCCAGCTGTGCCAGTGCCTGCTCGTTGAGCGGCCGATTGAGGCGCAGCATGAACTGTTCCCCAACGCGGCGAGACGAGTGGTAGTTGCTGTAAAAGCTCAGTACCACCTGCATCGCCTCAGCGGGTGAATTGCAGGGTGTCAGCAGGTTGATGTCGTCGGGGTGGATATAGGCGCTGTCTGCCAGTTGGCTGCGCACAAACTGGGTAAAGGCTTGCCAGTACTGTCCACCCGGCTGGTCCAGCAGGATGATGGGTACCATCGGGCTCTTGCCGGTCTGCACCAGGGTTAGCACTTCCAACGCTTCATCCAAAGTGCCAAAGCCGCCGGGGCAGAGGATTAGGGCGTCTGCCTCCTTCACGAAGAACAGCTTGCGCAAAAAGAAGAAGCCAAAGGCCAGGTCATGGCTGGTGCCATGTACCACGGTATTGGAGCGCTGCTCAAAGGGCAGGGTGATGTTGAAGCCCAGGCTGTGATCCAGCCCGGCACCTTCGTGGGTGGCGGTCATGATGCCGCCGCCGGCCCCGGTGATCGCCATATAGTCGTTGGCGGCCAGCGCTGCGCCCATATCACGGGCTACGGCGTAAAGCGGGTGGTCTGGCGCGGTGCGTGCCGAGCCAAACACCGTGACCTTACGGCGGCGCTTGAACATTTCCAGGCGCGAGAAGGCCTGCTCCATCTCGCGAATGGTGTGCAGCATGATCTTGGCGTCCCAGCGGTTACGATCAGCCTGGGCCATGCGAATCACGTCCAGCAGCATGTCGCGGTACAGCGGCGCGTTGTCGCTGTCGGCGGCGCAGAGCGCGATCAACTCATCGACGCGGCCGGGAATCTCGTTGCTGCCGGTTTGCCAGTGCCGACTGAGGTAGTCGGCCGGGTCGTTGTCCTGCATCGGGCACCTGCCTCAGAGAGTCTGGCAATGATCGGCAATAAAGCTCTGGGTCAGTACCGGTTGTTCGCTGTCCTTGAGGATAAAGTGGTAAGTCAGGGTGGCACCCATATCCAGCAGACGACGGAAACGCAGGTCGGTGCAGACGCTGGCCTGCAGCTGGCTGCGGGTCAGCAGCGGGTCCTGCTGCATGAGTTCGGCGTAGTCGGCGTCTACCGCCAGGCGGTTGATCAGCTCGTCGCCGTCGGCGCTAAAGCCCATATCGGTGATTTGCGCGCTGATGGCGCGCGGGGTGTTTTCGTTGCTCTGTTCAGCGACCTGCTTGAGGGTGTCGTTGAGGCGAATATCCCGCAGCGAGGCGGCTTGCAGTGGAGCCGCCAGGCAGGCAGCGAGCACCAGGGGTAACCAGCGCATTATGTCTCTCCAGGTCCAATTTCCGTGTGCTGTGACATCCTTTGTGACCACACCGTTGCCGACTGGTTCGCTGGCCAGTCGCTATCGGTACTGCCGGCTGGAATCGGATAGAATGCTGGCATTGCGGCGCGCCGCCTGTCCAGCTTGGAAAATGCAGTGATGTCTGAACACCCGGACCATGCGGTAAACCGTTTGCGCAGCGACGCCATCGCGCGCTCCACCCGGCCGTTTCTGGCGCGCGGTGCGCGGGTACGGCGTTGCCCAGGTTGCCAGGTGGCCGTGCATGCCTGCATCTGCGCAGAGCGCCCAACGCTTGAGAGCAGTGTCAGCTTTTGTTTGCTGATGCATGCCTATGAGCCGCTCAAGCCGACCAACACAGGCCGGCTGATTGCCGATTGTCTGTCCGATACCCACGCCTTTACCTGGGCGCGCACCGAGGTCGACCCGGCGCTGCTGGCGCTGCTGAACGACTCGCGCTATCAGCCTTATGTGGTATTCCCTGGCGAGTACGCGCAGCCAACCCAGCAGGTCTGTGAGCAGATAGCGGTAGAGCAGGGGCGGCGTCCGTTGCTGATCATTCTGGATGCCACCTGGACCCAGGCACGCAAGATGTTTCGCAAGAGCCCGTATCTGGCGGATGTGCCGGTGCTCAGCCTGCAGACCGAGCAACTATCGCGTTATCGCTTGCGCCGTTCCACCCGTGATGACCACCTGTGCACGGTAGAGGTGGCCTCGGCCTGCCTGCAACTGGCCGGCGATACGGCGGCTGCCGAAGCGCTGGATGGCTACTTTCAGCGCTTTACCGATGCCTATCTGAGCACCTGCCGCAAGCGCCCTCAGTGATGCCCGGCCGGCTCCTGCTGTACCACAGCGGGGCGTCGGCGCCGATCCAGATAGATAGGCACCAGCTGCGCAGTAAGCATGCCCGCGAGCATCAGCGCGCAGCCCAGCAGGCCGCGTGGGGTAAGGGTTTCACCCAGAATCAGCCAGCCGGCCAGCGCGGCAAATACGGCTTCCAGGCTGAGGATGATCGCCGCGTGTGAGGTGATGGCGTCTTTCTGTGCCACCACCTGCAGAGTAAAGGCAACACCAACCGCCAGAATGCCGCCGTACAGAATGGCCGGCAGCGCCTGCGCGATGGCGGCAAAGTTGATTGGCTCCAGCGCGACCGCCAGCGTCAGGCTGACCACCGCGCAGACCAGAAACTGGATAAAGGACACCAGAATCGGGTCATAGCGGCTGGCCAGTGCGCCGACCAGCAACACATGCACAGCCCAGAAACAGGCACCAACCAGTTGCAGCCAGTCGCCGCGCGCCACGGTGAACTCGGCAGTTACGCTCAGCAGCACCATGCCGACGAGCGCCATCACCGCGCCGGCCCAGGTCCCTTTGTGGGTGCGCATGCCGATAAACAGACCAAACACCGGCACCAGAATGACGTACAACCCGGTAATAAAGCCGGAGTTGGTGACGGTGGTGAACATCAGGCCAATCTGCTGCAGGTTGATGCCCAGCGTCAGCACCAGGCCCAGCACCAGACTACCCAACAGCATCGGGCGGCTCAGGCGTGACGGGCGCTTGCCCGCCTGTGCCGGTTTGCGCAGCAGCCAGATCAGCGGTAGCAGGGTGATTGCGCCGATGGCAAAACGCAGGCCGGTATAGAGAAAGGGACCAATGTGGTCCATGCCCAGACGCTGGGCAACAAAGGTGCTGCCCCAGATCAGGGCAGTAATCAGCATGAGGGCGTCGGCCCGGTAGTGGCGCAGGTTCATGGGGGGCTCGGAGGCAGGTAAACGCGTATTTTCCTCCCGGCGCTGGGTACTTATCCAGATACAGTTGCTGTAGCAGACTGTATCGCTGGCGATTGGCATTGACGAGGCGGGCGCCGACTGGCAGTCTCAGCGTGCTGTCTCACCTCCATAACAAAAAGACTGTGCAGGACGCCAAGCATGGGCCTGACCTATGACATTTTGATCGCTGACGATCACCCCCTTTTTCGCAGTGCTTTGCGCCAGGCGTTGTTCGACGGTCTGGGCGACACCATTACCCTGAGTGAAGTGGGCAGTATCACCGAGTTGCAGCAGCGCCTTGGCGAGCGCGCCGACTGGGACCTGGTGCTGCTGGACCTGAACATGCCCGGCGCGTACGGCTTTTCCGGGCTGGCGCAGATGCGCGGCCAGTTTCCGCAGATTCCGGTCATTCTGATTTCCGCCCAGGAAGAGGCCGCCGTAGCGCGTCGCGCCCGCGACTTTGGCGCCAGCGGTTTCATCCCCAAGTCAGCCAGCCTGGAAAACATTCAGGCCGCTGTGCAGGCGGTGCTCGATGGCGGCGTGTGCTGGCCAGAGGGCATCGACAACCCACCGGGCATGAGCAGCGAGCAGCAGCAGATCAGCGAGCGGGTCGCCAGCCTGACGCCGCAGCAGTTTCGCGTGCTGACCATGGTTTGCGATGGCCTGCTGAACAAGCAGATTGCCTACGAGCTGGACGTGTCCGAGGCCACGGTCAAAGCCCACGTTACCGCTATCTTCCGCAAGCTCAATGTGCGCACCCGCACCCAGGCTGCCCTGGTATTGCAGCAGATGGAACTGGCGAGCTGAACCACCCCCGCCTGTGCCCGGCTACGACGGAAGTCTGCTGGGCAAACCCCAATGGCACTGCCAGACTGCATGCTGTGACACTGCAGTGGATTGAACACGCCCCATGATGCTCTCCGGCGGGCTGGTAGCCCTCGTTTTTCTGTTGTACATGGCATTGCTGTTTGTGATCGCCTTCTGGGGGGATCGCAACGCGAGCGTTCTCAAGCCGCGCCTGCGCGTCTGGATCTACAGCCTGTCGCTGTCGGTCTGGTGCACCAGCTGGACCTTCTTTGGCTCGGTTGGCATGGCCACCAACCAGCTGTGGGGCTTCTTGCCCATCTATCTTGGCCCCTTGCTGCTGTTCCTGTTCGGTTGGCGCCTGTACGCGCGCATGATCGCCATCAGCAAACAGGAAAACATCACCTCCATTGCCGACTTTATTGCCTCGCGCTACGGCAAGTCCCAGGGCCTGGGCGTGATTGTCTCACTGCTCTGTCTGGTCGCGGTGTTGCCCTACATTGCCCTGCAACTCAAGGGCATTGTGCTGGGCTACAGCCTGCTCAGCAGTGCGCCGGGCAGTGCTGTGACGCCCGATAGCGCACTGGGCGCGGAAGATACCGCGCTGGTGGTGACGCTGGTGCTGGCGCTGTTTACCGTGCTGTTTGGTACCCGCAGTCTGGATGTGACCGAGCATCACCGGGGCATGATGCTGGCGATTGCCTTTGAGGCGCTGGTCAAGCTGCTGGCGTTTCTGGCCGTAGGGCTGTTTGTGGTGTTTGGCCTGTTTGGCGGTGCCGCAGACCTGCTGACCCAGGCGCGCAGCGCCGAGGTGCTGCAAGGCTACTGGCAGCAGGAGACGCCGGTCATCGGCCTGTTGCTGCAAACATCCATCGCCATTTTGGCTTTCATCTGTCTGCCCCGGCAGTTTCAGGTGGCGGTGGTCGAGAACAGTGAACCGGGCGACCTGCGCCTGGCGCGCTGGGTGTTCCCGGTTTACCTGCTGCTGGCCGGGCTGTTTGTGGTGCCGATTGCGCTGGCCGGCCAGATGCTGCTGGGTGGCGGTCTGTCACCGGACTCCTACGTGATCAGCCTGCCGCTGATGCAGGGCAACTCAACCCTCGCCATGGCGGCGTTTCTGGGTGGCGCATCCGCCGCCTCGGGCATGGTGATTGTGGCGGCCATTGCGCTGAGCACCATGGTCTCCAACGACGTAGTACTGCCGATACTGCTGCGCAACCGGGTTGGCCCCGAGCACTCCTACGAGCGTTTCCGTGGCTGGCTGCTGAACGTGCGGCGCACCAGTATTCTGATCATCCTGCTGCTGGCTTACGTGGTCTACCGCCTGATCGGCAGCGAGACCAGCCTGGCGAGTATCGGCCAGGTGGCCTTTGCTGCAATCGGCCAGCTCGCCCCGGCCATGTTCGGCGCCCTGTTCTGGAAGCAGGCCAACCGCACCGGCGTGCTGGCGGGCCTGCTGGTCGGGATCGTGCTGTGGCTGTACCTGCTGGTCTTGCCGTTGGTGGGAGCGGGGCTGCATTGGCACACCAATCAGCTGCCAGTCATTGAGGCTGTGCGCACGGCAGCCGCCAGCTGGGGTGTTGATGCGCTGACGCTGGCCAGTGTGGTGTCGCTGGTGGGTAACTTCCTGGTCTTTGTCGCCTTCTCGCTGTTCAGTCGTACCCGCGTGCTGGAGCACTGGCAGGCCAGCCGTTTTGTCAGTCAGGACTCCGAGCCCTGGATTGATGGCCCCGGCAAGGTGCTGTTGCGCGTGCGGGTCGATGACCTGTTGGAGCTGGCCTCGCGTTTTGTTGGCGAAGACCGCGCCGAGGCCGCCTTTAACCAGTACGCCGTGCGTCAGGGAGGTGGGCTGCACGGCAGCCAGACGGCTGACTCTGGCTGGATCACCCTGACCGAGCGCCTGCTCGCAGGTGTCTTGGGCGCGTCATCAGCGCGACTGGTGGTGAAGGCGGCGATTGAAGGCCGAGATATGCAGTTTGACGATGTGGTGCGCATCGTCGATGAAGCCTCTGAGGTGCTGCAGTTCAACCGTGGCCTCCTGCAGGGCGCGATCGAGAACATCAGCCAGGGTATCAGTGTGGTCGACAAGTCGCTGCGGCTGGTGGCCTGGAATCGCCGTTATCTGGAGATGTTCCAGTACCCCGAGGGGCTAATTGCCATTGGCCGGCCGATCTCCGACATCATTTTGCACAACGCGCGGCGTGGCCTCTGTGGCCCGGGTGACCCGCAAATGCACGTCGACAAGCGTATTGCCTGGATGCAGCAGGGCACGCCGCACCGCTCCGAGCGCATGTTCCCCGATGGCAGCGTGATCGAGATCATCGGCAACCCGATGCCGGGCGGTGGCTTTGTCATGAGCTTTACCGATATTTCGGCCTTCCGCGAGGCAGAAAAGGCGTTGCAGGAATCTAACGAAAGCCTGGAGCGGCGCGTAAACGAGCGAACCCGCGAGCTGTCGGAGCTGAACCAGGCGCTGCTGCAGGCCCAGGCCCAGACCGAGCGGGCCAGCCAGTCCAAGAGCCGCTTCTTGACCGCCGTGAGTCACGACCTGATGCAGCCGCTGAATGCCGCACGGCTGTTCTCCGCCTCTCTGGCCCACCAGGCCGATATGCCCGCCGAGGTGGAAGAGCTGGTGCGTCACCTGGACAGCTCACTGGCCTCGGCCGAGGAGCTGATCTCCGATTTGCTGGACATCTCCCGCTTGGAAGCGGGGCGCATTGTGCCTGAGCTGGGCGACTTTGCCCTGAGCGAACTGTTCGACCCCTTGCGTATCGAGTTCAGCGCGCTGGCGGTGGAGCACGGCATAGACCTGCGCATCCACAGCAGCCGGCTGCGGGTGCGCAGCGACATGCGCCTGCTGCGCCGTGTGCTGCAGAATTTCCTTACCAATGCTTTCCGTTACGCCAGCGCTGCGCGCGTGGTGTTGGGCGTGCGGCATTTGCCCAACGCGGTACGCATCGAGGTGTGGGATCAGGGGCCGGGTATTCCTCAGGACAAGCTGCAACTGATCTTCGAAGAGTTTCAGCGCCTGGATAGCCATCGTACCCAGGCCGAGAAAGGTCTGGGCCTTGGCTTGGCGATTGCCGATGGTCTGTGCCGGGTGCTGGGCCATGAGCTAAGCGTGCGCTCCTGGCCGGGCCAAGGCAGCGTGTTCAGCGTCACCGTGCCGCTGGCCACCCTGCCGCGGGTGGTGCGCAGCCGGGTAAGCGTGCCGGAGTTGCCGCCGCAGTTTGAGGGGGCGCCGGTACTGTGTATCGACAACGAGAAGAACATTCTCGCCGGCATGCAGAGCCTGCTTGGCCGCTGGCAGTGCCGCGTGGCCGTGGCCCGTGACCGGCAGGAAGCACAGCAGGTGCTGGATCAGGGTTTTGTGCCTGAACTGGTGCTGGTCGACTACCACCTTGATGACGGCGATACCGGCACCCAGGTGATGCTCTGGCTGCGTGAGCGCCTTGGCGCCGACCTGCCGGGCGTGGTGATCAGCGCCGACGGACGCCAGGATGTACTCAGCGAAATCTCGCTGGCCGGGTTGTCCTATCTACCCAAACCGGTCAAACCGGCTGCGCTGCGCGCCCTGATCAGTCGTCACGTGACCTTGGGAAGCACTGGTTAAGTCAACATGCCCTCTGGCGTCCAGCCTGAGCGCCCCGTAGATACCGTCTTCCCGATCAGTGTGCAAGCGCTCAAGCATGCATCGCGCCTTGCATCTGCACGCTTGAGTAATCGCAGAGGGCCTGTGGAGTTGATCGGTGCTTATCTTGGCTCGAACATAACAGTTTGTACTGGTGTTGCCGTGTAGCTGTATCTGTTCTGCTACTGTGCGGCGGGATAGGCTGCGGTCTTTATCGTTTTGATACTGCCCCGGTCTGCCTGCTGCCCATGTCTGCCAAAACCCAAACCCTGTTACGCGGCGCGCGTGACACTGTCCCCATGCTGATCGGCGCGCTGCCGTTTGGGCTTATCTTCGGCACGTTGGCGGTCGCCAGCGGTCTGTCGTTGCCGGCCACGCTGTTGATGTCTGCGCTGGTGTTTGCCGGCTCGGCGCAGTTTATTGCTGTCAGCCTGGTGGCCTCTGGTGCGGGGCTGGTGGTGCTGCTGCTGACCACCTTTATCGTCAATCTGCGACACATGCTCTACAGCGCCAGCCTGATGTCCCATGTGCGGCACCTGCCGCAGCGCTGGAAGATTCCGCTGGCGTTCTGGCTTACCGACGAGAGCTTTGCCGTGGTGCACCGCCACTACCTGGACCCGCACCCCCCAAAGGAGCTTAAGCACTGGTATTACCTGGGTTCCTGCCTTGCCATGTACAGCAACTGGTTTATCTGTACGCTGCTTGGCGCACTACTGGGCAACGCGCTGCCGGGGCTGGCCGATTGGGGGCTGGACTTTGCCATGGTCGCGACCTTTACCGGCATCGTGGTACCGCTGCTGCGTACTCGCCCGATGCTGCTGGCTGCGGTGGTTGCCGGGCTGGTGGCGGTGCTGGCGTATGACCTGCCGTGGAAGCTCGGGCTGATGCTCGCGGCGCTGGCGGGTGTCAGCGCCGGCGTGCTGGCCGAACGCTGGCTGGCGGCGCAACCGGCAAAGGAGGTGGCCAATGAGTCAGTTTGAGGTGGCGCTGCTGCTGGGTATGGCCAGTATTACCTTTGCCATTCGCTACACGCTGTTTGCTGTGGGTGACCGTGTGCGCTTCAGCCCGCTGGTGCAGCAGGCGCTGGGGTATGTGCCGGTGGCGGTGCTGACGGCGATCATTGTGCCGGCGATGCTGATGCCGGGCGGTGAAGGGCTGGAGTTGACGCCAAGCAACGCCTATCTGGTCGGCGGCGTTGTTGCCGTGCTGATCGCCGCCTTCAGTCGCAACCTGCTGCTGACTATCTTCGGCAGCATGCTGGTGTTCTTTCTCTGGCGCTGGTGGCTGTTCGGCTGATTACCAGAACGATGCGCGCTTGGTGCGAACCGCCACCAGCATCAAGGTCAGCGCCGCGCAGGAAATGATGGTCGTGAAGCCCAGCACCGTGGGGGCAAAGCCGATCTTGTCGCTGACAAAACCCACGCCCAGCACCACCGAGGCCATGGTCAGGTACGCCATCAGATAAAACGCCGAATTGATACTGCCGCGCTGATCTACCGGTGCGGTGTTGCTGATGGAGGCAATGCCCACCACGCCGGTAGCGCCGGCGCCGCTGGCGGTTGCCAGGGTGGCCAGGGTAAACAGCCACGGCGAGCTGTAGATAACCGCTGCCGCCATCACGCCCAAGCCGATGATCAGCGTACTGGGGCCCACCAGCAGCAGGCGGTCCAGCGGCTGACGCTTGCAGGCAAACTGACTGACCCCGGCCATCAACTGCCAGCCGGCGGCAAACAGACCAGCCTTGGTGCGGTCGTCGATGCCTACCAGCTTGGTTGCCAGTGACGGGCCAAGGGAGGCATACAGGCTGCCGGTGGACCAGGCTAGGCAGATGGCCGCCGCAGCAAAGATGAACGCACCGAGCATCTCCCGCGGCACCTTGATGGTGGTGGGGCGCCAGGCGCGCCAGCGAAACTCCGGGTGGCGCTGGCCGATATCGGCCGGCCAGGGCGCAAACAGCAGCATCGCCACCGTCACGCAGCCGAGTGCCACCGTGACCGCAAAGGGCCAGGTCAGCGCCGCGTCGCCCAGGCCCAGCATCAACGAACTGACCGTGGGGCCGGCAAAGGCGCCCAGGGTAAAGAACAGGGCGGAGAGGGTGGCGGCGCGGGTCCAGTTGTCATTGGGCTCCAGCTCGACCAGCGCGGCAGAGGAGGCGCCCGTCACAATGCCGGTACCAATGCCGGTCAGCACCCGGGCGGCGCCCAGGCCGTAAATATCGCTGGCCAGCATGAACATCACCGCGCCGGCAATGATGAACAGCAGCCCCGGCACCATCATCTGACGGCGGCCGATCTTGTCTGACAGCGAGCCCAGGGTCAGCAGGGTCAGCACCACGCCCAGCACATAGATGGAAAACACGGCCGTCAGCGCGGTGGACGAGAAGCCCATTTTGACCTGCCACACCGCGTACAGCGGTGTCGGCACGTTGCTGGCAAAGATGGTAGTGAAAATCGCCAGCAGCGCACCACACATCGCCACCCGGCGACTGCTTGCGGAACTGCTGTGTGACGATGGCCCTGACATCTTCCTGCTCCTTCCCGATAAAGCGGCGATTATCGCAGAAGCCGGCGCGCAGCGGACAGTCAGTCAGGCCATCACTGCCGCTGATGTGGCGCGGGCTCGCCCAGCGGTTGCGCCAGCTCCGCTAACGACAGCGGCGTGGCAGCATCCAGCGCACGCGCCATCAGCAGGCGCAGGACCGACGCATCCGGCCGGCGCGCAGGCCACTGCTCGGTGTATTCGATCAGCTGGGTCTCGCCGTCTTCGCCTGCGGTTGCCAGGGCAAAGCGGAACGGATGATAGCCGCTCATGCCCAGGCGCAGGTCGGTGGCTACCCACTGCCCGTCGATCAGGTCATAGCGCAACCGGTCACCGGTGAACCAGCGAAGGCGCTCGTTCTGCGGTGAGTCTGCCAGCGCCTGCGCCGCCGCCTCGCTTTGCCGTGGCAGCGCGGTCAGGCTCATTGGCTCGTGATCCAGCCAGCCGGTCAGCCCCTCATAATAGGTATCGCCGTCCACCGCCATCACCCGCCAGAGCAGGGTATTGAACGGCGTGGGCGTGCTGAACACCGAATCCGGCTGCAGGTGCTGCGCCTCAAGCGCGGCCTGCAGCCGGTGCTCGGCCATGGTCTTGCCGACTAGCGTGCTGCCCAGATACAGGCTACTCAGCGCCAGGGCCGCATACTGCCAGCGCCGCCCGCTGCGCCCGAGACCGATGACCAGTGCCACCAGCGTCGCCAGCAGCAGCGGCACCGTGTACAGCGGATCAATAATGAAGATCGACGAAATCGCCACCGGCGGCGTAGTCAGCGGCCAGAACAGCTGGGTGCCGTAGGTGGTAAAGCTGTCCAGCAGCGGATGGGTGCAGAGCACCAGCGCCAACGTGATAAACAGGCGCCTGCCGCTGTAGCCGGCATCCGGCCAGCGCTTGCGAATCAGCCAGGTGAGCACCGCAGCAAGAGCGGTCAGGACAAACAGGGAGTGGCTGAAGCCACGGTGGTAGGTCATATCGGCGACGGCGTCGCCGTAATCGATCAGCACATCCATGTCCGGCAGGGTGGCCAGCGCTGCGCCGAATGCCAGCGCTTTGCGGCCCTGCCAGCGGCCAAGCATGGCGCCCTGGATAGAGGCGCCGAGAACGAGCTGAGTAACTGAATCCATGGTGGGGGACTACTCCGCTATAAACAGAGCGACAGACTACTCCATCTGTGGCGGCGGCGCAGTCCCCGCTGGGGATCAGCTCAGGTCGTGCTGACGGTCCAGCTCGATGCAGGCATCCAGCAGCTCCAGGTATGCCTTGCGCGATTTGACCTTGGTCTGGCGGAAGGCCGTCATGTTCAGCGCTGCCAGCTCCTTAGCCTTGGCCATGGCCGCTGCTTCCAGCTCCTCGGCCGCAACGACTTTGTCCAGGAAGCCCGCTTGTACCGCCTCTTCCGGTGAGAACATCTCGGCGTTGATCACTGCGCGGCCAAAGGCGGCAGGCGTCAGACGCGCACGGGCCAGCTCAATGCCGGCGTGGTGCATGGTCATGCCAATGGCGGTTTCATTCAGGCCGATTTTGAACGGCCCGGCGACACCCAGGCGGTAGTCCGAAGACAGCAGCAGGAAAGCGCCCTTGGCGATCGCGTGGCCAGTGCACACCGCAACCACCGGGAAGGGGTGCGACAGCAGGCGGCGGGACAGGGTGGAGCCGGTGGCAACCAGAGCCTTGGCCGCATCCGGGCTGGAGGTCATGACCTTCAGATCATAGCCACCGGAGAAGATACCGGGCTTGCCACTCAGCACCACAACCGCGCGGTCCTGCTCGGCCTGATCCAGCGCCGCGTTGATCGCAGCAATCATGTCCGGCGACAGGGCATTGACCTTGCCATTGTCCAGGCTCAGGTGGGCAACGCCATCGGCAAAACGGTAGGAAACCAGTTCGCTCATCAGAAAGTCCTCGAGTCAGGGCTGCGGCGACAGGCCGCGTTAACGATTCGGCAGTGTACCAACTAAATCATGACTGGCGAGTCTTGCCGCCAAGCCGCCGTAGTGACTGAAATACATGGAAAAAGGGTTTGCCAAAGGGCGGGTGTTTCGGTAAATTAGCGCGCCTCGGTAGCAGGGTCTCCTGCCGCCGAGATCCGGAGAGGTGTCCGAGTGGCTGAAGGAGCACGCCTGGAAAGTGTGTATACGTTAATCGCGTATCGAGGGTTCGAATCCCTCTCTCTCCGCCAGACATGGCGACAGCCAAACCCCTGATTACGTTAAGGTTTTCAGGGGTTTTTTATTGCCTGCGATTTGAGTTAGGGCAAATTTAGGGCAAAAACGGCACTTTCAGGACCCCTCAGCACCGCTCTGGTCACGAAACCCCATCATCTGCGAAACCATCCCCGCCATGCTCTTGGTGTCCTCGGGAATCCACCGGCCATAGTGTTTCTTCACCATGCCGGTATCGGTATGGCCAAGCTGCCTGGCGACCCACTCAATCGGCACGTAACTGGACAGCGCCTGACTGGCGAACGTGTGGCGGCATTGGTTCGGGCCGCGGTGCCGGACCTTCGCCCGTTTCAGGATGCTGGTAAACCACCGGTTAACGCTGGCCGGATTCCAAGGCATGCCGCTGGATCCGTTGCGGAACACAAAGCGGATGGCCTCCTTCTTGCGCTTGACGTTGTCACGCTGAATGACCTCAACCGGCACCGGGGGCAGGAGGTACGTTGCCTCCCTCTGGCGCTTCAGGTGTTCGATTGCCGGGTCGATCAGATCGATCTTTCGAACCCGGCTTTTCTCCTTGGGCACCTTGTATATCGTTTCCACCCGGGCGCGCCTGACCATTGCGGTGCCGGCGTCCAGGTCGATGTCATCCCAGCCCAGCCCGATCAGCTCCGACAGGCTCAGGCCGGACCAGCACCAGAACATGATCATGTTGATATCGTGCACCCTGGTGGTTGATACCGCAGCGATTCGCGCAATCTCTTCGCGGCTGAACGGATCGGCTGAGTCGTCGCCATCGTCCTGCTCGATGTTCTTGATGCGGTCCAGCGGGTTGCTGGTGATGATCCCGTCACTGAAGGCATTGCCCCACACGCCGCGGACCACAGTGAACACGTCGTTGACGGTCTTCGGCGCCAGGGTCTTGAGCAGCGCGGCCTGGAACAGCTCAAGGTCGCTCATGCTGATATCGACGATCCGACGCCGACCGAACTTCTCAATGACGTGCTTGGCTTTGTGGCCATAGTTACGGCTGGTGCTGGCCGCCTTCTTGGCTTTCATCACCTCCAGCCAGCGCTCAACGCCTTCCGCCACTGTGCGGTTCACCTGCTTGCCGCCACGGCCCGAGAAGATCAGGGCTCGCGGCGAATCAGGGAAGTGCGCCGCGTAGTCAAAGCGGCCTTCCTTTATCTCTGCCAGGATGGTGCGGCGCTTGTTGTCGGCATAAGCGATGCTGGCCTTGTTGACCTTGACGATGCCGGGCAGGGGTTCGCGGCACCGCTGGCCATTCAGCATGAAGCTGATACGCAGTTGCTTGCCGTTTATTTCCACGCCGCGCGGCATCTTCTCTGTCACACCGAACCTCCCAGCCAGTCTTGAATGGCATCACGGTTGTAGACGATACGGTTGGCGGGGTCTTTGCGCCAGTGCTTGCCCTCCAGCCACTTGCCTTCTGCGCGGTACTTCTTGGCCGCGTCGGGCGTGATGCCGAACACCGGTACCAGCAGTTCCTGACGGAACCAGGCGCCGGGCGTGATGTGGTACTCGATCTTTTCTGCTGCACCCATGTGTCATGCCTCCCGGCTCAGTCGATAATTGACGCTCATGCCGCATCCTCTGAAAAGCAGCCGCAACCCTCTGCATCGAACATGGGCAGCTCCATCGTTCCGCGTTCAAGCTGTTCTCTGAACTCGCTCAAGGTCAGGTATTCTTGAAGCCCGAATTCTGACTGGCGCAGGAACGCTTTCGCGGTGGGGCCGATGAGCGCCATGGCCTTGTCCATTTCCTTGGCATGGAATGCGAACCGCTTTGGCATCAGCCGGTACAGTCGCTCGAACTGAACGAGTCCGGCCTTGCAGCAGAACCCGCCGCAGTTGTTGTGGCTGAAGCCCATCCCGTACAGGCGCGGCTTGCGAATGCCGTAACGGTTTAATATCAGGTCGTACTCCGGACGCTCGATGCTGAACTGATTAAGCAGCGAAACAACAGGACGAGGCGCCCAGTTCTTTTGCGCCCTCTCAATGCGGTCCATTTCCGACCAGTCCATACCCAGCACAAGCGGGTCCATTGCGTCGGCGTTCTCTGCCAGCCATGCCATCACCGGCTTGGTCTTGAGCTCGGTCGAACAGTGAGCCGTCCGGGTGTTGCCGATCCACCGGCTATCAACGAACACTTCCCAGGGGGTGCGACCTTCCTTTAAGTGGATGATGGTCTTGCCCGTAGCTCGCGCAATATCGTCATTGAAGCGGTATAGATCCTCGTCTTCGATGAGCGTGTCAGCAAATATCAGGTTGAAGTCGAGCCCCTTGTCGTGCGCTACCAGTGCAGACACTCCAGAGCCGAGACCTCCGCTGAAGCTGATTTGATACGTCATTGCTATGCCTCCCGGCGTGTAGGGTGGTTACTGGAATCGCATCTGGACGCCCGGGCCCAGCTGGATCACGTTCGGATCCTTGCCGATCACCTCCTGAATCAGTCGATAGGTATCTGGCGCGCGCAGCTGCTTCGACCAGTTGAGCCCAGCCTCTTCAAGGAACATCGCCTCAATCTCGCCCCAGCGCTCAATCAGCCGCCCCCATACCTCGCTCAGCGCGGCAATCTTGTCGAACTGCTGGCGCACCTCTGGCACCTGCTCGAGCATCAGCAGGCAGCGATTCAGGTCGTCGGGGTCAAGCGGATACGACGTGTTTCCCTGCATTCCGCACGCAGCGAGCGCCATTGCCTTCGAGCTGGATCCAACTCTGCCGGTGGCAATCCAGTTCAGAACCTTCTTTTCGATGTCAGACACAATACTTCTCCCTCCGGCGGTGCCGGATACTTGAAAGTGGGGTAGGGATAGCCCGATAGGGGTAATCGGGCGGATATAGCGGGGTGGGGTTATTGCTGGCGCGGCTCGTGCCACTCGCACTTGACGATGATCGTGCCGTCCTGGTCCTTGCCTATGGGTCGCATCTGGGCGAAGGGCAGGGCAGAGCAATCACGTTCGCGGCGGATGCAGCCGGCGCACATGCGGCCTTTGGGGCGGTGGGTCATGTGGCCGCTCCTGCGAACAGCTGCTTTTGTACCGGTGGCGGCGATACAGGCGCGAACCCTGTCCGAAACCAGTCCGGCCCGCCGATCCACAGGGTGACGACTATCCGGAACAGGCGCCGTCCGTGCCGCAGGGTTAGCGCCACCGACCCATCAAGCTGCTCCCGCTTCGCCACCGTCCAGCGCCTGCCTTTCCTTTCGAGTGCCGCGCCGGGGAGCGTGTACTGCATGGCTTCTTCGCACCGCCGGCGCATTTGCTGTGCGGCTGATACGCTCACGCCTCACCCTCCTTGCCCAGATACTCCAGGCACCAGGTGGGGTGGAATGGCATCGTGTGATTGTGGCCGTCCAGCTGGATATTTAGGCGGCAGTCTCGCGCACTGCGGATCGTTCCGAGTTCGCGCTTGCCGCTGCCGGTGTACGCCACCCGCCCGCCACGCTTAGCCGGTACGCCGTACCACTTCCGGGTTCGCTCCATGTTTCCGGCCATCATTCGTCCTCCCAGTCCTGATTGTCAGCGCTTTCGTATGTCCCGCTACCGTCGCACTGCGGGCACGGCAACAGATGGTCGGTGTATGGGTCCATGCCGTCTCCGTGGCAAACATCGCACTCGTCTTCCATTACTCACCCTCCTTGCCCTGCTGGGCTAGGGCTGTCTCTGCGATGCGTATCGCCTGGCGCTCAAGCGGCGTTGTTGCTCTGTGGTGCAGCATCCCGACAACCGTGCGCAGCGATAGCACCAGCTCCGCTATCCGCGATTTTGCTGAATTGAGGTCGTCACAGGCATTCTTTGAGAGCTGTCCAGCGCTGTCGAAAAGCCGATGCCACTCGTCGCGCTCTTTCTCCAGCTCCGCTATCCGCGCCTTGTCTGCTGCGCGGGCGCCTTGCAACCTTTCCGTCTCAGCTTGCAACCTTTCGTGGTCTGCCAAGCGGATGAGTGGCGCTACCTGCTCGCCATCGTCCATAAGCTGTTCAGCATATGCGCGGTCAACGCATGCGTGGCGACCTCTGTGTTCCCACATATACGCCACCACTTCCGGCTTACTCATGGGGCTGCTCCTCGGCGAAAAGCTCTGGGTGGAGTTGCCGAGCAGGTCCGGCAAGCCAAGGGCGACGAATAACGATCTCGATGCCAAAAACCTCTATACGCACAGCGTTTGCAAACCGCATCTTCGCTACTTTTCTCCGACGCGGGTCGAACCCGCGAAGGCTAACTGACAGCAATGCGCTTTTCGGTAGCTTTGGATGGCGGACACAAGCGTCGTGAGGCAGATCATGGATATTTATCACTTCGCACCTCCGCTCTGGTGGGCGGCGAGAACAGCTCTGGCCTTTGTCTCGGCATTTCGGAACGCCTTTAGGCGGTCAAATACTCCTGCCGTGACGTTTTCCGACTGCTCCATATCCACCCAGCGGACAAACAGCTGTAGCGCCTCAACCAGCCCCACCACATCCTGCGCGGCAGTTGGTGCGGGTTGTGGGGTGGTGTAGAGCTTGTTGCCCTGCAACGCCGCAATCAGTGCGAAGCGAAAAACATCCTTCGGGCATGCCTGAAGCATCCATTGCTTGTCCGCCACCTCGTACGCTCGGCGCAGATCAAGGCTTTCGGTAGTCACCGACTCCTGCTCCACCCGATCAACAGGCGCAGAGCCATACCGATCAGCAGTGCACGCCATCAGATCGGGATAGCCGCCCGGCTTGCCCATTCGGTGCATTCCATTCTCTGCCGGTATTCCCGCTTGGCATCCGTCGCACTGGTTGCGATCAACAGGCGCAGTGGCGGCGGCCAAGTATTCCCGTAAGTAGTTGGCGCTATCCATATTCGAAGTGGCCTCGCTGTGCCCGCAAACGGGGCAGTTCGATTCCTCGGAATCAAAGCGCTCCATGAGGTAAAGCAGCGCGTCTCTGTCACTCGGCACCGATACCCGCCCGCGCAGATCTGCCAGCTCAGCCTCAAGCGCCGCAACCTTGGCCAGAGCATCGCCACGGCTCATCTGTTCTTTGTCAGTCATGCCGCCTCCGGGTGCTTGCTCAGGATGCCGTTGATTAGCTCAACCAGCTCGTCCGACTCGTCGCCGTCAACGATGCGGCGCAGACACTCAACCGCCTCATGCTTGGCCTGAGTCTCTGCAAGCAGTGCCGCTTCCAGCTCTGCTACCTGCTCCCGCAGCAGATCGGCATTCAGCAGCGCGGTATCAATCGCGCATTCAATGCGCTGCTGCTCAGTTTGCGGGACGACCTCATGCTGCTTAGTTTTCATTGCTCTGCACCTCATCTTCTGGATAGCGCCGCATGCCGCGGACGCCGGACTGTGAGTCGATAGCCATCTGCCGGAGCTGACGAGCCATTACCAGCAGGTCAGTTGGCGTCATCTGGGCATCAAGCCCCGGCAGGCCGTTTACTACGGCAACAGGCTGCCCGTTGCGCCCGGCGATGTGCTGGGCTGTGAGTTGGGTGGTCATGCTGCTGATACCTCTTGGCTGGCGGCCGCCCACGGGTTGTTGGCTGAAGCGATCGCCGCCATCGTGCCGGGGCTTACGCTGTTGCCACACATGTGGACCTGCTCAGACTTGGTGAAAGGGCGGCCATCGTGGCCACGGTCGATGATGTAGCTGTCTGGAAAACCCTGGGCTCGGTACAGCTCGCGCGGCTTCAGCATGCGCAGTCGAATATCGACGATCACGTAGGGGTCGCCGCTGATCCAGACGGTTACCAGGGCTAGCCGGTCTTTGGTGGTGACAGTGTCGAGCGGCGCGGTCACATCCCGGGCATCACCGTTGCCGTAGTAGTTAACGAGGAACGCGGCGCAGCGGAGGGCGCCCGCCTCCAGCTCTGGAGACAGTACGCACTCAACCAGGGCTGACTTGCCACCGCCGCCAGCGGTAACAGTTGGCGCGGGCTGATCTGCCGCCTGGCCAACACTGTTGCCGAACTGGCGTGATAGGAAGGCAGTGACCAACCCGTGGTGCTGCCCGCCGGCGCGCACTGTGCGCAGAGGGTCATCAATCGCTCGGGCATCACAGTTCTGGCTAAGCTGCACAAGGTTGGCCGTGACCAGCTGCTGCTGGCTGCCCTTGTTGGTTACCGTGCTCACCGGTGCATCAGCAGCGCGGCTTTGCATGGTGTTGAATCCGCCATTGGCTTGGGCGAGAAAGGCAGTTGCAACAGACTGCCCGCCGCTACCGCCCGCGGTAACCGTGCCTAATGGCGCCTCAACGGACTTGAAGCCTTTGCCCCAGCGCTGCACGCCTCCTGGCTTTCCCTCGCCATGCGCGGCGCTAACCAATACTGGGCTGGCTACCGCAAACGATCCGCCCCGGGGCCAAGCCGTTACCGTATTCAGCGGCTTGTCGACCGGGTGAATCGTTTCGCTCGACCAGTTGGCGATTGGCACAATGAACGGCTGCTGGCGCTCGAGCACTTCGCGCACGATGCCCTTGGCGATCCGGCGGTGCGTTGCATCTGCCAGCGGCTTGGCGCGCTCGAATATCGATTTACCGAGGTCCGCCCAGTCGATGCACTCAGCAGCTGTGCGCCACTTCTTCTGGCCTTTGGCCGGCTTCTCGGCGTGAGTGGGTATCGGCTGTGCCGGTGCTATCCCGTCGCAGCGGGCCACCAAGTACAGCCGCTCGCGGATGGTCGGGTCGCCATAGCTGCAGTTCTTCAGCACCCAGTGATCGACTTGGTAGCCAAGCCCTTCGAGTGTCCGCAAGAATTTGCGCCAGGTAGTGCCGCGGCGCTTCGGGTCAGGCACCAGGTACTGCTCTTCGCGCGGCACCCGCTCACCCTTGGCGGCGACCGTGCCATCCAGGCGCACGACTCGGCCGGTTTTCTTGCAGCGCTTGGCAACCAGCGGGCCCCATGAGCGGATCTGCTTGACGTTCTCCAGGCTGAACACCCGAACCGGCGTGCCGACACTGCGCAGCCGCCCAAGCCACTTGATCACCACCCACGACAGATCGCGAATCTCTTTCTTGCGCGGCTGGCCGCCAGCAGCTTGGCTGTGGTGGGTGCAATCAGGGCTCGCGTGCAGCCAGCCAACCTTGCGACCGTTGACCGCCTCGGCGGGGTCAACCGTCCAAACATCGCTCTGGTAGTGCGCCGTGGCCGGGTGATTGGCTTCGTGCATGCTGATCGCCCGTGGGTTGTGGTTGATCGCGATAGCAATGGTCCGATTCAGGCCAATCTCCAGCCCGGTGCTGGCGCCACCACCACCCGCAAACAGGTCAATGATGATCTCACTGTCCTGGGCGCTGAACGGCAGGCAATACTGTGTCTTGAAGTCCAGCGATGCTGGCTTCTTCAGTGATGTCATGTGGGTTACCTCGGGGAAGGGCGGTTAGGCTGTGGATGCTGCTGGAGGCTTGAGGCGGGCATTCATGGCTTACCTCTGGCCGGACGGCCGTTAATGCGTGCTGGCGCTCCAACCTGCGCTGGTGACGATGTTGCCGTGGGTGGCAATCATGTTCTGGAATAGAGCGTCCATTACGGGGATCAGGGTTCTGGCGGTTTCGCGCACGCGAGTGCTGTGCACGAACTTTTCACCGCTGGGCAGGACAAGCCACGCTTGCGCTCGCCACCAGGTAGGGCGCTTCGGGGCGCTGCCGCGCTCAACCGGTCTACCGCCTCCGGCTGCATTCAGGATGTAGGTGACTGTGCAGCTCATGGCTGGCGACCAAACTGCACGCCGTACTTCTTGGCCCAGTAACCCACGGTTCCGCGCGGAACGCCTATCCAGCGCGCAGCATCTGCCACACTGGCGCCGCCTGCGGCCTGGGCGCGCATTTCGCGCAGCTGCTCAGGGGTGGGGCCGACGTGGGTGTGCCGGTGACCGGGCGCGACCTTCAGGTCAATGCCATTCTCTCCGGCTGCCTTGCGCACCAAGCCGGTTGAGACACCGAACTTCTCCGCCAGCTGATTGGCTGAAAGCTCTCCGGCGTATGGCTTGATCTTCTCAGCCAGCTTGTCGCGCTCGGCTCGGCGTTTTTTGGCTTTGGCCTCGACGGCTGCAGCCATGCTGGCGTGTAGCTCTTCTACCGACCTTGCAGGCGGGCGCCGTGCGGGCTTCTCTTCTGCTGGCGCCGGCTTCTCGCCGCGCTCAAATGCTGCGCGGGCCTTGTCGATCATGGCCTGGGCCGCCAAGCGACTGGCCGGGATGTTCTGTTCGAGTAGCATCACCAGCCCCCTTGCAGAATGCTGACGTTTGTACCGGTATGGATGTAGTGCAGGTCTTCGATCTTGAACTGCTCATCAACGGTGAACAGGGGGTTGCAGGCCGGGCAGTGACCCGCCACCTCAATCGAGTGGCTCGCGATGTTGTACTGCCCATAGTCTCGGGAGCAGGACGGGCATTTCACCAGCTGCTCGCAGCAGGACTTAGCGGCCATCTTGTCGGAGCCGTGAAGCTTTCCACACTCGCCGCACTCGTACACCTCCCAAACCTCGGGCTGGCAGCATTCGCGGGCATCATCCTCGTCTTTGTGGATTTCGTTGCAATGGCTGCACTGATAACGGGTTTTGCATTCCATTTTTCAGTCTCCGTGACATGCCGCCGTGACTTTACGGCTCCGCAACAAACTTGCGCAGGGCAGCGTCATCCAGGCGGTCGGCGTTATGGATTAAACGGGTCAGCAGGTCGTGCACCTCGTCGATGCCGGTGACCTGCTGGATGCGCTCAAGCCGTTCTGCTGTGCCTTTGAACACCTCGAGCTTGAGGCTGTAGGCCAGCAGGCGGGCGTGGCGCTCTTCTGCCTTGAGCTTTTCCCGCGCCCGCTGCTCCCGCTTGCGCTCTGTGGCTGACTTGGCCATGGGCTAAGCCGCTTTCGCAGAACCATGGCAGCGCTGCAGGTGCTCAATCAGCACGGCACAGATGCGCGGCCAGTCCGATTCGGCGTACAGCACGGCTGAACGCTCTTTGCCGACTGACTGAATGCCGAGCTGGGCGAGTCCGTCAGCGCTGATGCTCAGCGGGCCAAGGCGGGCGTTGATGTCGCCCAGCTTGATAGTGGCGCCAAGCTCTTCCAGGTTTCGCGGGATCGGGCCTGAGTCGCGCTCCGCATCTTGACCAAGGCCTGCAACCTGACCGGATACCTGCGTTTCCTGCTGGCGCTGGGCTTCGGCTGCAAGCTCTGCCGTCTTGGCTGCCTCTGCCGCGTCGGCCGCTGCTTTCGCTTCGCGTTCGATGCGTTCGCGCTCGGCGTCCAGCTTCGCTTGCTCAGCCTGCCTGTGCTCGGCAATGCGGGCAGTGATGACCGCTTCCAGATCTTCTTTGGCCTTGGCGACCAGCTGCTGAGCGTCAGGGAAAAGGCGTTCAAACCCCTCGGCCTTGGTGCGCAACAGTTCGAGGTTGCCCCGGTACTGCTCGGCGATCTGGCTGACCTCGATCTTGGCGCGGGCCAATTCGGTGTCGGCGGCATCGCGCAGGCTGGCGATGGTCTTCTTGCCCTTGATGGCGCCATTGAAGTCGGCGCGATAGTCGGGCAGGCGAATGCGCGGGCCCAGCCCCTCATTGAGGGCGGCGATGTGATCGGTCAGCGCCTTGGCGGCGGTCATCACGATGTCTTCGCGGATCTGGGTCTTGCGAGCCTTGACCAGCTTGTCCAGCGCCAGGCGCTTCTGGCGGGCTGTCTCGCTGATTTCATCCAGCGCACGGAACAGCTCGTCAATGGTGCTGGTCTGGCTTAGTGCGTGATCCTTGGCAGCCTTGAGGCGGCCTTCAACATCAGAGCACCACTTCACAGCCTGCTCGGCGTCAGCGAAGTCCTGATCGGTTTCGAGCTGGTCGTTGACGTTGCCGATAACAGTCAGCGCGGTCGACTTGAACTCGTCCAGGTTGCTGGCGGTAACCATGCCGGTCAGCTCGATGCGCAGCGCCGGCAGCGACTCAGGGGCCTTGCCGACGGCTTCCGGTACCGACTCTTCCGGCTGGTAGGCTGCAACGTCCTGCGCGAATTGCTCCCAGCCAGCGATCAGCTGCTCGATGCGGCCCGGCACGGCGCGATATTCCATCATGTGGAAGTTGCCTTCGGTGCCGTCAGAGCATACGAACAACACGCGCTCTGCGCCGGTAACGTACAGCTGCTGCTCAAGCTGCCAGTAATACTGGCCTGTCAGCTCGCCGGCCTCGATCATGGCGACCACATCCTGATTCAGGAGCTTGTGCTCGAACAGGGTAGAGTCGAGCATGTCGATCCCGTCGACCGACGCCAGCAGCTTGTCGCGGGTGCCTACTACCGGGTACAGCTCTTCGCCAATGCGTTGCTCAAGGATGGCGCGTGCCTTGGCTTCAGTGTCGTGGCCCGCATCGAAGCGGCGCTGCGTGGCCGCGTCGACTTCGGGAACAACACCTGTCGCCTTTTGGCGGATCAGCTGTGCGCGGCTCATGTACTTGCTTTCACCCATCATGGCTGGGGCTTCGCTGGCGTTGAAGTGCTCAGCGCGCAGGGCATGCCACTCTGGGCTGCCCTGGATGACGTTGTGAGAGATCATTGGTCAACTACCTCTTCGGATTCCGGATTGATGTCCATCAGCTTCTTGCGCTGGGCTTCGGTTAGCGGGGCTTTCAGCTCAACCTTGGCGATGATGCGGTCTGCCGTTGTCTTGTTCTCGCGGATCATTCGAGACCAGGTCGGAAGCTGCTCGTTGAATTTGTCTGTCGGGTAGTGCTCGATGGCCAGCGGCTGACTCGCTACCGGGGCATGGCCGTGCGGGGTGATGTCCCGCTCTTCCGGCATGTCGCGCGCTTCTTCGACGGTGACCAGGCCGCCCAGCGCATCAGCGAACTTGTCGCGCAGGGCGTAGCCGCGGGCGCGCCACATCAGCATGCGCTTGGGGTATTGGGTCCAAGGCCCAGATTTCGACCAGAGGCCAGCTTTCTCAGCATCGGCCTTGCTGAACTTGACGGTGTGCTTGGCGGTGTCACCCTTGCGCCATACGGTGCAGGTGGCCGTCATTGTGCTGTCGTCGAATGTTTCTTCGTGGCCGCCGAACTTCGGATTGTTCTGCACCAGGGCGAGCAGGGCGTCACCGTAGATGGCGGGCTTGCCGTTGATGACGGCGATGTTCTGCAGAGACTGGATCGGGTTAAGGCCCAGCTCGCTGCCCATCATCATCGCGACCAGGGTGTCTTGCGGTTTGTTCTGATAGTGCTTGGGCACCATTTGCGACCCGGCCAGCATTTCAGCGAGGTGCATGGCTTCGTCGAGCGTGCTGGGTTGCAGAGCAAACCCGCTCGTTTTTGCAATAGCGTTCATGGTTGATTACCTACTGAGGTGAAACGATGATCAGGGCGCCGAGGATGACGCCCCAGAAGAGAAGAAAGCCGGCAGTGTCTCGGCAGATGCGGCGGATCATTTGGGCAGCTCGGGCAGGGGTTGCCAGTGCGATACTTTTACGTCGCACCGATCTCCGTCTATATAGCGCCACGGCATCATTTCGTTTTTGCATGCCATGGCAAAGAACGGGCTGTGGCTTGTCTTTCTGCCAACCTTGCAGGCAAGGACGTGAACGCCGACTTCCGGCATTCGCTCAGTCACCGGCACCCACCGCTGCGCCTGCTCAAGCGCCACAAGCCTCTGATGATCGGCTATCAGCGCCTGCGTGATGCTCTCGCCCCACTTGGCCAGATTCAATGGCCGCGCATAGTCCAGAACAGGGTTCATAACCTGCATAGCCTCGCGCTTGTACTGCTCAAGCTCTCGGATGCGGGCGATCAGCGCCTCGCCGTCCTGCATGTCGATATAGGCTTCACGCCCCAGCTTGCGAGCGCTTTGGAAGTCCAGTTCAATCTCCGCAATCAGTTCATCGGTGGCACTGGGGATGGTTAGGGTGGTCATAGGTCAGCTCCAATAATCGGGCCTGCCGCAAATAGCGCGCCGGCAGCGACCCACTCGCCGGCGAGAAAACCGGCAACCAGCCCAAGGCCGAACATGCCCAGGGCGAATACAGGTCGCCATGTGATGCGGCGGCGCGATGCAGGCTCTGCTGCTACCGGCTCACCCCGGCGATCAGCGACAACCTTGTCGAACTGAGCCAGGGCACTGTTGCGCTGCGCCTCGGTGATGAAATCCCGATGCCAAAGGCCGTCAATCGCGCCGGTTGCGTAGAAAAGCGTCGTATGGAGCACATCCTCTGCGGCTAACGTCAGCCGCATTGACCAGTAGCGCGTTTCAATGTCGAGCAGTTCGTTGTCCATAACGCCTCCTATCCAGCCTTGCGGCCAAGCTGATCTGATTCCCAGCGGTCGATGGCAGCGTCGTCCTTCGCCCGCTGAACGTCAGCCAGGAACTGCTGGCGCACAGCCTCTTCAATGCTGTCGCCGTGCTCAGACATGAATGCGGCGGCATCCACGCAGGTCATCGGCGGGTCAAACTCGACGCTCCGCATGCCCCAGCAAAAGCCGTCGTCTTCGGTATCTTTTGCGCAGTAATCAACGATCACGCCGCAATAAGTGATGCGGCCTTCGATTCCAGTGATTTCCATAGTTATCTCCAGATGAACGCCCACAGGCATAGCGTGCATGCCTCTGGGCGCTGGATAGGGAAGGGGAAAAAGAACCCCGCCGGAGCGGGGCAAAGAGTGTGATGGGTGCCTGTCTTTCCAGGCTGTCATCGGCGTTGCATCCGAACCGCTCGTTCACCCATGAGCTTGCGCTGGGGCCGGTCTCTCCCGGCTGTCTCGCCAGTGAACCGCCCAGCAGCGCCAGGCGGCACAGTCAATCACCAGTCTCGCGGATAGCGTTACCGCCTCATTACAGGGGTGATTCCCGTCCTCTCGTTAGCCGACTCATAGAGGAAACGACGTGTTAACGGCAGTACGCTGCCAGCCCGGCGCCGGAATCGTTGATAGGTGCGGGTTACGTCTCCCGCGCGGGCTCTCACCGCCGTCTTGCTTGTTGATGCAGATGACCGGTGCTGATCTCCGGCATTTTGGGAACAAGAACCTGAGTCGTTACACCTCAGCCACTTTTGAGCGACCACCCTATGGGCAGTTACAGGCCCCCTCGCATCAGCCTGCGCATTCATCTGCATCTGGCAGTGCTCTGTCGCATCCCGCCGGTTGTTCGAGGCTGCGAAACCTCGGCCCCTTTGGGCAGAGCACTCCCAGATGCCCAGCAGTGCCGCTGCTGGGGCCGGTGTTACATCCCATACCAATCCGCCTGGGTGGGCGGGGCGCAGTGCTTGCCGGGTCATTCGCTCGGTTCAGTCGTTCCAACTTCGTCCGCTGCTGGGTTCTTCCCGCATGGGCAGGCTTTCGAGCCTGTCGGATCGCCGGTCGCCGGTAGAGGCACTGCGGTCTGTTTGGTATTGCGCTGAGTTTTGAAAGATCGCGGGTCTGGCCCTGGCCGTTGGTGCTGGCTTGGGATAAATATAGGCATACCTTTATTTGTAGTCAATAGGTAATCCTTTATTTTTTCTGAAGGGCAAAAGAAAACCCGCCGAAGCGGGCTGGGGGAGGGCACAAAAAAGCCCGCGCGGGGCGGGCTTTTAAGGTTTAGATATTAACGCTCAGGCGGATGCTTTCTCAGCGTATGCGGCGATGACTTCGCGCTGGCGCTCTGATGCCTGGCTGATAACGCGCGCGTACACCTTCTTCTTTTCGCCGGAGCTGGCGTTGCGAAGAAAGTCAGAGAGCGGGGTCGACGAAGCCACCTTGGTTTTGGTGCCAAAAAGATTCATAGCGGTTTCTCCGGTGCGGGGAGGTTTTGGACAAGAAATTCCCGCGTAAAGTTCTCTGGGACGTATCGGTCGATCACGTCAATATTCATCTTATAAGAGCGCAGCGAATTGTCCAGATTTTTGACCATCAAGTCCACCTCGATCCTCTTGCCAAAGTGAGCTTTCAGACGATTGACCACGGACCTCGCTTCGAAATACTGGTCTATGAAGTCTTCCAGTCGAATGCGCCTGCCTTCCTGAGCCTCCCTGGCCTGAACAAACTGCCACGCCAGCTTCGGCTGCTGGTATACATATAGTATCTGCACAAACCGGTTTTTATTTAGGCATCGCTCTATATTGCTTTTGGCTTTCTCGTAGTTCGTCAGGGTGCCGTCAAGGATGAAGCTCTGGCGATTCTTGAAAGCCATATCGATCACCTTCTCGACGATGATGCTGACGGCTGGTTGGAACAACCAAGCGTTCTTCCCATCATAGCCTTCAAAAAAGACACGATACTTGTCAGGGTCGATCAAGAGGGTAGAGCCTCCGAGATCATGTAGAAATGCCTCGGCCGTCTCTGTTTTCCCGGCGCCAGGAGAGCCAGCCATAAAGAGCGCCACCGGCTCTTCTTCAGATGGGTAGCGATTGGCATCCGTCAGCTGTCGGGCGATTCGCTTCTTGTTGTCACGAGCGAAAGCGACAGACTTTTCCCGGATCACCTGCTCTGCCGCTGTCATGTGGATTTGGTGATCGCTAGGCATATGCTAAGCATCTCCATGGCCCGGACAGATTCATGTCGCCTGATGTATACCAACGACCACCCCACAAACCACCAGCACCACCACTGCCTCCAGCATCTGACGCCTTGCCCAGCGCTTGCCCTCAAACAGGGCCTGCCAGAAGCGGAAGCCGAACACTATAGGTCAGCCCACTTGGCCTCAATTACCCTGCCAACGAAGCGACAGTTGCCGTTAATAGGGATCATCCTGTACGACGGGTTCAGCGGCTTGAGGTATCGGCCGCTGGCGTCTTGGATAAACTGTTTGAAGGTTGCCTCGTTCGAGTCGTCGAGCTTGGCTACAACCAAATTCCCAGGCATGACCTCTAGCCCCGGGTGGACGAGTATCAACATCCCTTCCGGGAAGCTCTTTCCAGATGGCGACACCATCGAATCGTTCTTCACGCGGAGCCAGAAGCCGTTAGGCCCTGCGTCGGCGGGTGTGCCCTGCCACTCATCTGAAAAGCCTGGCTGAAACTCGTCGCATATCTCCATCCACTCTCCAGCCTGAACCTCGCTGATCACAGGGTACCTCCTGTACCTGTCTGGCTGATAAGCCGATTCAAGCTCCGGGGTATCGAGCATCTCGCCAATCCCCCGCTCAAGCCATACGGCGTTCACGCCACAAGCTGCGGCAATTGTTGCCGTGTTTGATGACGACTGCGACTTGCCTGTCTCCAGCTCGGAGATGGTTGTCTGGGTCACGCCCACGAGCGCGGCAAGCTTGGGTTGAGTCAGCTTCGCGTGCTTACGCGCGGCCTTGATTCTGTCTTTGTATTCCATGACTGAGTTTATAAAGGTTCGCCTATATCCTTGCAAACAGGCATGCCTATGCAAATAATAAAGGCATTCCTATATGGAGTCTTTGAAATGAGCATCTACAAAAGCCTGGTCGCCCACTTTGACGGGCAAGCCAACACCGCTGAAAAACTCGGCGTCAAGCAGGGCACTGTTTCTGGGTGGGTTACTGGTCAGCACGGCATGAGCGCTATCACTGCGACGCGCGCCGAGCGCGTGACCGAAGGGAAGTTCAAGGCCACCGACCTGTGCCCAAGCCTTGCCGAAGCGTCGATGCCAGCCGCCTGACCACGATCACATGGTGGCAGGGGCTTTGCCATGCCGCCACGGAAACAACAACGAGGTTTTCCGATGGACGATTTTTTGCGGGCAACGCACAACACCGTCAAGGACAACGATGCAAAGGTTCTGGCGGCCAAGATGGGATTGCCCCACGTCAGCCTTTTGCAGCGCTCAAACCCGGACGACGACGCCCACCGCCTGACCGTTGAACACCTGTACGGCATTTTGCTGCACAGCGGGGATATGCGCCCGCTTGAGGCACTGGCGGATGAGTTCGGCTTCGATCTGGTGGCGAAGGAAAAGCCGGCGGCGCAGGAGCTGACCAGCGCGCTGCTGCACATGAGCGCCGAGGTGGCGGACGTGACGCGAGCGGTAACCGATGCGCTGGATGACGGACGGGTATCGCAGATCGAGCGGCAGAAGATCCTGCGCGAGGCGGCAGAGGCCAGACACAGCATCGACGCGCTTGTTGAAGCAGTGAAGGTGGGTTGATGAACAGGCAAGAAAAAGCCCGCTGGATCAGAGCGGGCTCGGGTACTGCAACTTCTTGAGAGGTAAGTATGAGCAAGAGAAAAACGATTAGCAAGAAAGTCCGCTTCGAGGTGTTCAAGCGCGACAGCTTCACCTGTCAGTACTGCGGCGCAAAGTCGCCGGACGTAATCCTGCATGTCGACCACATCAACCCTGTGAGCAAGGGCGGCGACAACGAAATCATCAACCTGGTCACATCATGCGAGGCGTGCAACTCCGGCAAGTCAGATCGGCTGCTCAACGACTCCACTTCTATCGAGGTTCAGCGCGCGCAGCTGGAAGAACTGAACAAGCGGCGCGAGCAGTTGGAAATGATGCTTGCTTGGCGCGACTCGCTGAAAGGTCTGGATGACGAGACCGTTGATGCGGTCGTAGAGCGAATTGAAGGGCCGATGGCTGGCTTCATAGTAAACGAGCACGGCAAGCAGTCAGTTCGCAAGTGGCTCAAGCGATTCTCGGTAAGCGAGATTCTGGATGCGGCCGACTTGGCTGGCGAGCGCCTTGATGGCGAGCCGGACCAAGACGCAATCAACGCCTACTTCAACTCAATTCCAAAGATCTGCGCTACGCGGCGAATGCCTGAATCAGCGCAGCGCCTCCGCTATGCGCGGGGAATCCTTCGAAATCGAATCTACGTCAACGAAAAGCTCGCGCTGCCCCTGATGGAGGCCGCCGTTGCGGCAGGCATGGACCCAGAGGACATCGTTGAGTACGCAAAAGTCACCCCAAACTGGACCGCGTTCAGGGCGGAAATGGAGGCCCAGGCAAATGGCTAGAGCACGCAACATCAAACCGGGCCTGTTCAAGAACGAAGTTCTTGGCGTGGCCGACCCGCTGGCGACTCTTCTGTTTGAGGGGCTTTGGCTTCTCGCTGACCGAGAGGGGCGGCTTGAGGACCGGCCGCTGCGCATCAAGGCGGAGATTTTCCCGTACCGAGACGGGCTCGACATTGATCCCCTGTTGAACTGGCTTGTCGATAACGAGTTCATCGTTCGCTACACCTGCGAAGGGAGGCGCTACATCCAGGTGAACAACTTCAGCGATTGGTGTTCGGTCAAGCCCCTCTGCTTGGTCTCGTCGCAAGGTGCGGCGCGCCGTTCACGCAAGCGCCTAGCACTTCCCGCTTGGGCTGATCGCGATGCAATCAACGCTATTTACCAGAAAGCCCAAGAGATGAGCGCCGATACTGGCGAGTCATGGCATGTCGACCACATCTATCCGCTGGCGGGCAAAAGGGTCTGCGGACTCCACGTTGCTGAAAATCTGCAAATCATTACCGCCAAGCAGAACCTCATAAAATCCAACCGAGTGGAGGTGTAGCCATGGCCCGTTCTCGCAATATAAAGCCGGGGATTATGGCGAACGAAGACCTGGCAGAACTTGGCGCGATTGAGCGCCTGCTTTTCATATACCTGTGGATGCTGGCTGACAAGGAAGGAAGGCTGGAGGATCGCCCAAAGCGTATCAAGGTAGAGGCCCTTCCATATGACGATGTAGATGCTGATGACGCCCTGTGGAAAATAGCGCGTGCCGGGTTTATTCGTCGATATCAGGTTGGCGAGCAGCGCATCATTCAGATCGTCAACTTCTCGAAGCATCAAGCCCCTCACGTGAGGGAGAAGGCCAGTGAGTTGCCGGAGCAAAACAACGAATGCTCCGAGATAGAGCCTTCCCATGAAAAGGAGGTTGCTGAGCACAACCTAGGCAGTGCCAAGGCATCACCTAGATCGCCTGATTCTCTGATTCCTGATTCTCTGATTCCTGATTCCCTTCAACCCCCTTGCGCGCCTCCGGCTCGCGACGACTCCACAGCCAGCGACGACCTGTTCGCAAAGTTCTATCGGCTGTACCCGAACAAGAAGGGCAAGGCCAATGCGCTGAAAGCGTGGAAGAAGCTCAAGCTGACCGACGACCTGATCAACCAGATTTTTGATGGCCTCGGGCGCTACTGCGTGTCCGCTGAATGGCTCAAGGACGGCGGCCGCTTCATACCGCACCCGGCGACGTGGCTGAACGGCAGGCGCTGGGAGGACGAGGTGCAGCCAGATGGAAACCTGCACCCATTCCCCGGCCAATCCCGTCACACCGGGTTTGATCAACGTGATTACGAGTCTGGGCTGAAACGCCGGGAGGATGGCACCTATGGCCTCTGAAGTTGATACCACCGTTGGCGATCTTGAGCGCCGCATGGGCGTGACTGGAAAGTCTGCTGAGACCTGTCCAGAGCATGGCGGGTATATCGCGATCCACCGTGACGGCCACCAGCCGAGCGGCTGCCCTGTGTGCGCCCGTGTGGAGCGAGAGCGCGAGGAAGAAGAGCAGAAGCGCGCCGAGTTCGTGTGGCGCCACCTGCCCATTGCGCAGATACCGAAGCGCTTCGCTGATCGCTCGCTGAATAACTACCAGGTCAAGAACGAAGGCCAGCGCCGTGCGCTGGAGGTGTGCACCGAGTACGCCGACAACTTCGACCACCACAAGTCAGTCGGCCGCTGCCTGCTGCTGCTGGGCAAAGTGGGCACCGGCAAAACCCATCTTGCGTGCGGCATTGCCAATCGTCTGCTGCGCCGAATGAGCCGCCGCGCAGTGTACCGGACTGTTGGCGACATCCTGATCGGGATACGGGCCAGCTACAGCAATCGGGACGAAGAGAGCGAAACAGAGCTGCTGCGGCCAATCCTCGGTGCCGACCTGTTGATCCTCGATGAGGTTGGAGCCACCAAGCCGAGCGAGTTCGAGTTGGCAACCCTGTATCGAATCATCAACGGCCGTTACGAAAGCTGCCTACCTACCGTGATCGTCTCCAACCTGGCCGCCACCGAGCTTGGCGAGGCAATCGGAGAGCGCTGCTTTGACCGCATCAAGGAAGGCGGCGCGGTGGTAGTGCCGTTCAGCTGGGCGTCTGCCCGAGGGGAGGCGATGCCATGACCAAAAACCACCGCACCCAACTCGACCTACGCCACCTGGTCGACCAGTACCTGAAGAACGGCTGGGTTGTATCAAGCCGAGACCCATTGACCCTTGAGCGAGGCCGGGCGCGGAAGGAAATGCGCCACGGCTGTTTGGTGGATGCATGAGCATGGATAACGAGAAGAGCAGGGCGGAGTTTGAGGCGTGGGCGGAATCTACTTTCAGCTGGCATATGTGGGAGCAGGTGGCCCCGGAAGAGCCGAAAACCATTTCCTCTTGGGATGGCGAAAAGTACTGCCACCGCGTTGTGAACGGGATGTGGCTCGCCTGGCAAGCCTCCCGCGCCGCGCTGGCGACCGTCAAGGAGCCATCCCAATGACCGACAAACGCGAACAAGATCACCAAGGCGACGCATTCCGCCCAATCCGCTGGCTGCTGCTGTCGCTGCTGTTTCTGGCAATTATCGCGCGGATGGACTGATGACGGAGAGAGTCAAGTTCTACCACGGTGGCCGGCCAGGCATGAAGACGGGTCAGTTCATTCTGGCTCCAGCAGTTACAGGGACGAGCAAGACATTGGCCAACTATGGGGCGGAGGGCCTGTGTCGGCGAGACCGCGTGTACGTGACCACAGACCACGTCGCCGCCGCCATGTATGCGGGCATGTACCCAACCAAGAAAGCGGGCTGGGTATACGAGGTTGAGCCGGTAGGCGAGGTCGAACCAGACCCAGATTGCAGCCAGCCCGGACTTTCGTTCTCTGCTGAAAAGGCTCGAATCATCAAGGTGTATCGGCTTGGCCCTGCAGGGGTTCGCAAGATTCGAGAGGCGGTGACCTATGGGTGACGTTCTTGCGGTATTGGCTGCCGGAGTCCTTGGCGGAATCGCGGCCTACAGCGATAGCGGGTTCGTCGTAGGCATCTGTGTTGGCCTTGCTTATGCAATCGGGAGGATTCATGGCTGACCGTCTCGTCGTCAATGGCCCGGCGAAGCTGGCCGAATGCATATCCCGGCTGACCGCGCTTTACCGCCAGCACAAGTACGTCAAGCTGACCGTCAGCACCGGCAAGGACCGCACCCTTGATCAGAACGCGCTTTGGTTCGGCATGTACAAGCGCGCCGCTGAAATGATCGAGGCCGGCGACGCCGAAGAGGTGCGCAAGCTGTGCAAGCTGGAGGTCGGTGTCCGCATCCTCCTGCGCGACAGCCCGGATTTTCACGCCACCTGGTTCAGGTTGTTCGCCCACCTCAGCTACGAGGAAAAGCTGGAGCTGATGGGCGGTCACCCGGTGGCCGGGCCGGAAGGGCTGCCGGTGACGCGCCTGTTCGATCGCAAGCAGGGCATTGAGTACACCGAGCGTGTGGCGGCCAAGCTGCGGGCGCAGGGTGTTTATCTGGACGACCTGCTGAGCGAGGAGGCTGCGTGAACGCATTCAAGCCCCGCAAACGCAAATGCAAGGTCTGCAAGACCGAGTACATGGCCCAGCGCCCAATGCAGAACGTGTGCAGCGGCCTGTGTGGCCTGAAGCTGACCCAGCAGCAGAACGAGAAGGCGCGGCAGGCCAAAGCCAAGCGCGAGCGACGGGAAAGCCGAGAGGCCAAGCAGCGCCTCAAGACCAAGGGTGACCATATTCGCGAGGCTCAGGCGGCGTTTAACGCTTACATCCGCGAGCGTGACCGCGGCCTGCCGTGCATCAGCTGTGGATCGATGCCGAATGACGGCGACCTGCTGACCGGGAGTCGCATCGATGCAGGCCACTATCGGTCTACCGGCTCATGCCCTGAGCTTCGGTTCGAGCCGCTGAACTGCCATGCCCAGTGCGTGAAGTGCAACCGCAACCTATCGGGCAACGCAGTGGAGTACCGCATCAGGCTGATCAAGCGCATTGGCCAGACCTCGGTTGAGTGGCTGGAAGGCCTGCACGAGGCCAAGAAGTACACCATCGAAGACCTACAAGCCATCAAGGCCAAGTACCGGGCGATGACGCGGGAACTGAAACGGGCGAATGAGAAAACTACAGCGGGGGAGCTGGCATGATCTACAAAGACGCAGGGCACTGCATTGCGCGGGTGATGTCGATCGAGACCAACGACGGCACGGCCAAGGCCGGGTGGCAGATGCGGTACCAAACAGGCTTCCCCGAAGAACGCGGCGCGGGGTCTGGTCTGAGCGCGGAAGAGCGACTGACCCAGGACGCGATGACGCGAGGAATGCTGCACCGAGAGCTGACCGAGCTTCAGTGGAACGTGCTGGTAGCCAAGTACAGCATCAATGACCGAGAGGTGGCTGATGCGGTGCGCTGGCTGATCCTGCGAGTAGAGTCGCCTGCACACCGACTGTTTGTAACCAAGGCCGTGACCGCATGGGCAGTGCCGAAGCGCTTGCCGGCCGCCTTCTACGTGCTGCACAGCTGGGACTCTGATGGCACGCCGGATAGCACTCTGCGGCGTTGGCGAGGGCTTATTGGCAAGTGGCTTGGTGGCAATTTGGATTCGGCTTTCAGGCGCGTCGAGCAGTTGCTAAAGGCCAACGGACTCTGCAGTGAAGTGGCTGCATGACCATCACCAAGAAAAAGAGAAGGCCGGGGGATACCCGGCCTGTTCCTGCAGCCGCTTGCTGCGCGAAAGGCGAACTCCTAAAGTGCCAGACAGAGTTCGATATTGGCTTCCAAGCGACCTATTGCTTGCTTTTGCGCTTCGATCGCTGCTTTATCCGCGTCAGTTAATTCTGCGAGCGCTTTCTCGGTGTTGCTGGAACCTGCGGCAGGCTTGGCGGTCATTGCCGCCTCAATGCTTGCTTGAAGCGCGCTGAAGTTTGGAGGCTGGCTAACCGCCCTCATACGCAAGGATTCAAATAATCGGTTATCGACCTTTTCTGAAGCGATGTTGAGGTGGTGGAGTGCATATAGCTCGACAGAGCCCCATCCGGGCGGGTCCTGGATGTGTTTAAAGAGATCCGGCCGGAGTGATTCGGCAATGGTTTGGAGGCAGCTTGCGGCGTGATACGCCTTCACGTAGGCGTCCGTTTGTTTTTCAATGCCGTAGAAGTTGCTCAGCACCTCACTGCCACCAAATAGCACAGCACCACCAGCTGCAACCGGAACCGAGCTGGCAACCACACCGGCAGCACCGAGCGCGCCGCCTACAAGCTCTACCTCACCAGAACCCCATTCTTTCTTTTCAAGTCCACGCGCCGAATTCCTGTAACTCTTGATCATTGCTCTGTTTGCGCAGGCGTAGACGGTTGCTGATTCGCTAGGACAAGTATCAGCTCTTAGCGATGTAGAGGAGAATGACACCGTATTTGGCAGGCTTGGCCGTAAAGAAGAACAGGCAGCAAGTGAAAACACAATTAGAATGACCGGAAGAATCCTTGCGTGCATGAGGGGCATCCTTTGTCAGTAGTGGCCATTTAAAAGTAGCCATGTCCGATTGATGTGTCGAGTCTGCGTTCTCACATGCCAGCCGAGGGAGAGATCGACAATCAGCATACCCGCAAGTATGGGCAAGAAGAGCTTGCAAATCCCTAATCAACTGATCAGTATTAATACCAATCTGCGGTTTTGCCGCTCGAAATAACCCGTCCATTGAGGCGGGTTTTTTTATGCCCGTTTCACAGCCCGCCACTGAGCGGGCTTTTTTGTTTTGGCCTCATGCGTGTGGCCCAGCCATGGAGACACACAATGCCCGACATCAGCAGCGGCGTCATTGCAGGCGCAGGAGTCGCCACAGTCACCGCCGCCAGCCTGATCCCAGGCGTGAACCTTGAGGCCGTTACGGCCGCCTTCGCAGGCGCTCTGTTTTTCATGGTGTTCTCAAAGGACCTGAGCTGGGCGGCCAAGCTGGGCTACTTTGTTTTCTCTTGGATTGCCGGCTATTTCGTATCGGCGGAGATGGTTGCGCGCGGCTGGACCGAGACCGCGGCTGTCCCTGCTATGTTCGTCGGTATCTTCGTCGTCGTGGTCTGCATCAGCCTGATGGAGTGGATACAGGAAGGCAAGACACCCGGCTGGATCGTCACTATCGCTGACTTTGTTGTCAGGGGGCGAAAAGATGGCTGAACCTGCGGCACTGCCAACGCTATCCACGCTGATCGTCTCGCTGCTGTGCGGGTCAATCTGCCTGCGGCTGGTTATGTTCCGCCGGGAGGGCGCGCGCTATCGCCCGGGCGTGAGCCTTTGCGCGTGGCTGCTTGCTGTCGGTACTGGCGGTTATTCACTGACCGTCGCCCTTGCTCCAATCACTGGTCACCAGGTTGCACCGGTAAGCCCGTTTCTGCTGATCGTGTTCGTGATCTTGGCGGTCATGGTCTGGCGGTCTCGGGGAAATGTGGCGACCGTAATCAGGCCGAACCATGGCTAAGCCGCTGACCTGTCGCGTGCTGATCAAACGCGCCTGGTGGCTCGACTGGTATCTGGCCGGCGTTGCGATGGTGTCGCTTGCAACAGGCCGTGACCCGGATTGGCGGAAGGTTGAGCGCTGGGTGTCACGCGGTATCAAGCTGCAGTTGGAGAGCACCAAGTGAGCGTCAGCCGCATCTACTCGTCCAAGCCTGTCAGCCAGGAAGTGAATGATGCCCTCAATGCCATGTGCACCGATCTCGGTAGCGCGATAGACCGGGCGAAGGACGCAGGTGTCCCGCAAGGTCTGGTGGTCGCCATCCTGTCGGGTCTCTGGCATGAGGAGACTGCTCGAATGCTGGCGATACGGGACGCAGGCCATGACTGATCTCAAAGTGGTTCAGCTCAAGCCGGAGGGCTACTCCGACCCGATTAAGGCACTGAAGTCGGCCATCGAAATGATGGAGAGCGGAGAGATCGAGCCATGCGAAACTGGAGCCTTGGTTCTGATGGGCAAGAATGGTGCGATCGAAACGTATGGTTTTGGCCCAAAGTCGGATGACCTGCAAGTTCTTGGCCTTCTTCGCCTCGGAGAGCAGGTGATAATCGATGGCAGCTTCCCAAAAGGCGGCTAAGGTCAGCAGGCCAGTGCCGCCAGCCGATCTGTTCCAGCACGCCCTGCCGACGCTTCGCCCGGCTGCCGGTGTGTGGGAATGGATCACGAATGAAATCCTGTCCAGCACCGGCAGCATCCATAACGAGGACCATGCGCACCTTCTGGATGCGGACATAGCGATCCTCTGGGCCTCGACAGGCTTCGGAAAGCGCGGGCGCACAGTCATTGGCCAGGCAGAGCAGGTGGCGTTCCGGGTCGGCGGGTGGCAGAAGGCCCGACAGGAGCAGCAGATGCGGGAATGGTTCGGGCGAGAGCCTGCCTTCCTGATCACGCTGGCGGCCGATTACTGCGACCAGTGCTCAGATGTTGAGTTCTGCGCCTTGGTGGAGCATGAGCTGTACCACATACGCCAGAAGCTCGATCAGTACGGTGCCCCGAAGTTCACCCAGGACGGACTGCCTGCGCTCGAGCTGTGCGGCCACGACGTTGAAGAGTTCGTTGGCGTGGTTCGCAGATACGGTGCAAGCACAGAGGTGCAGCAGATGATTAACGCTGCTGCAAGCGCGCCAGAGGTGGCGCAAATCAATATCGCGAGGGCCTGCGGAACCTGCCTGCTCAAGTCGGCCTGATCACTGACAGGTTTTGACGGATGACAATCATATGGCAGCAATGCGAAGCGAGGTCAGGGCGTTCATAGTTCAGGCGCTTGCATGCTTCGACACGCCGTCACAGGTGGCCGAGGCAGTCAAGAAAGAGTTCGGGCTAGAGGTAAGCCGCCAAGCGTGCGAGTCTCACGACCCAACAAAGTATGCCGGTCGCGGGTTGGCCAAGAAGTGGGCGGACATGTTTCACGCCTGCAGAGAGAGGTTCAAGGAAGAGACCCAGGACATTCCCATTGCCAACCGAGCGTACCGGCTGCGGGCGCTTGGCAGGATGGCGGAGCGGGCGGAAGGCATGCGCAACATGGCGCTGACGGCTCAGCTGCTTGAGCAGGCCGCGAAGGAAGTTGGCGACGTCTATGTAAATCGCCACGCAAAGGCTGAGGCAGACCCAAGCGACATTGTGCCTGCAAGAGTTGAAGTGGCGATCGTAGACGCCAGGAAGCGTGATGCCGACGCTTAATGTGCCGCAGGGTGAGTTCCTGGCCATGCCGCACAAGTTCCGCGGCTTCGTAGCTGGGTTTGGCTCGGGCAAGACTTGGGTAGGCGGTGCAGGTATCTGCAAGCATGTCTGGGAGTGGCCGAAGATCAACTCGGGCTACTTCGCGCCGACCTACCCGCAGATCCGGGACATCTTCTTCCCGACGATCGAGGAAGTGGCTTTTGACTGGGGGCTGAAGGTCAAGACCAAGGAAAGCGACAAGGAAGTCGAGTTCTATGCTGGCGGCCGGTATCGCAGCACCACCATCTGCCGGTCCATGGAGAAGCCGCAAACCATCGTCGGGTTCAAGATCGGCCACGCCTTGGTTGATGAGCTGGATGTTCTGCCGGTGCTCAAGGCGCAGCATGCTTGGCGCAAGATCATCGCCAGGATGCGTTACAAGGTAGACGGGCTGAAGAATGGCGTAGATGTCACCACGACGCCGGAGGGCTTCAAGTTTGTCCATCAGCAGTTCGTGAAGCAGCTTAGGGATAAGCCGCACTTGGCCGGGCTGTACGGGCTGGTTCAGGCGTCCACCTTCGACAATGAGCTGAACCTGCCGGATGACTACATCCAGTCGCTGATGGAGTCGTATCCGCCGCAGCTGATCAGTGCTTACTTGAAGGGCCTGTTCGTCAACCTGACCTCCGGCACGGTGTACCACGCCTATGACCGGAAGCTGAACGGCACGGATGCGGAGCATCTGCAGGGCGAGGCGCTGCACATCGGAATGGACTTCAACGTCGGCAAGATGTCGGCAATTGCGCATGTGCTGCGTGAAGGCCTGCCATTCGCTGTAGATGAGATCACCCAGGGTTACGACACCCCGGACATGATCCAGAAAATCAAAGAGCGCTATTGGCGCTTCGATGGCAACACGTACCAGAAAACATGCGAGGTGCTGGTTTATCCGGACGCCTCCGGAGACTCGCGCAAGTCGGTCAACGCCAGCGTTACCGATCTGGCCCTGCTCAAGCAGGCGGGCTTTCATGTGAAAGCGCCGGCAGCGAATCCACCGGTTAAGGACCGGGTAAACGCGATGAACGCGATGTTCTGTAACGCCAAGGGTGAGCGCCGGTACCGCGTCAACGCGGACAAGTGCCCGATCTACGCTGACTGCCTTGAACAGCAAATATGGAACGACAGCGGCGAGCCCGATAAGTCGCAGGGCGCTGACCATGCCAACGACGCTGGCGGGTACTTCATCCACAACCAGTTCCCGATCATCAGGCCTGTTACACAGTCCACCCCACTCAGGATGTAACCATGAGCAACGATCCAAGCAAGACAACGCCAGCTGTCGACGCGATGCGCGAAGACTGGGCGGTTGTCGATCCGCTCATGAATGGCACCAAAGGCATGCGCGCAGCTGGCACGGCCCTGCTGCCGAAGTGGCCGAAGGAAGATGCTGAGGCGTACAAGGCGCGACTGAGCGCCTCGACCCTGCTGCCTGCTTACTCCGAGACTGTGGCCAGCATGACCGGTCGAGTGTTCGCAAAGCCAGTCACTGTTAGCGAGAATGTGCCGGCCCGTATCGTCGAGCTGGCCGAGGACATTGACCAGCAGGGCAACAACCTGCAGGTCTGGCTGCAAGAGCTATTCAGTATCGGGCTGTCACGCGGGATCTGCTTTGCGCTGGTCGATTACCCGCGCGCTGCCGGCATTCGCACCCGGGCAGATGAGATTGCTGCAGGCGTTCGCCCCTATTCGGTGATCATCAAGCCAGAGCAGGTGCTCGGCTGGAAGTCCGTCGGTCAGGCGGGCGGGCAGGTGCTGACACAGTTCCGGTACATGGAGTCGGTCGAAGAGGATGACCCGGAGAATGAGTTCGTCAGCAAGACCATTCAGCAGGTTCGCGTGCTGGAGATCGGCAAGTGGACGGTCTGGCGCAAGCGTGAGGTTAACGGAAAGACGGAGTGGTTCGTCTTTGAAGAGGGCGTCACCACGCTGCCCCTGATCCCGCTGGCGGTGCTGTACACCAAGCGCACGGGTTTTATGACTGCCAAGCCGCCGCTGATGGAGCTGGCGCACCTCAACGTCAAGCACTGGCAGAGCCAGAGTGATCAGGACAACATCCTGCACGTTGCGCGCGTACCGCTGCTGGTGGCGATCAACCCGGGCGATACCGTGGATGCCACAGGCAAGATGGTGCCGTGGGAAATGACCATTGGCACGTCCTCCGCCACCCGTATGGGCCCGGATGGCGACCTGAAGTACGTTGAGCACACCGGCAAGGCCATTGAGGCGGGCCGCGTGTCGCTGCAGGACCTGGAAGCCCAGATGCGAATGGCCGGCGGCAAGTTGCTGCAGCGTGAAGACTCTGGCACCAAGACCGCGACTCAGGCAGACGAAGAAGCGGCGCAAGACAACAGCCCGCTGGAGACGATGGCGGGCCGTCTGGAGGATTGCGGAGACCAGATCCTACAGCTGTTCGCCATGTGGCTGAGCCTGCCGGACGGCGGGAACATCAAGGTCAATGGCAACTTTGATGCGGATTACATCCCCGAGGTGACGCTGCCGGCATTGCTGAATATGCGCAATTCGGGCGCCCTGTCTGACGAAACGCTTTTCAACGAGATGCTGCGCCGCCGCGTCGTTTCCGATGACCTCAGGTGGGAAGACGAGCGGGAGCGCATCGAGCAGCAGGGGCCGGCGCTGGGTAGCATGTAATGGCGACCGTCAACGAGCAGATGCAATCGGCGTCAATCAGCCATCAGTTAGACCTGCAGCAGTACAGTAACGCCGAGGTCCGCAAGATCATGGCGCTGTTGAATCGCGCCGATGCTGATTTGGCGGCTCGTCTTGCTGATGCCGTGGCCCGCATGGACGGCCAGAGCTTCACCGTGCAGTACCTGGAGCGCATGCTTGCCTCGGTGCGAGAGCTGAACGCGCAAACGATGGCTTCAGTTGCCGAACAGGTAATCACCGATATGGTGGCGCTGGGGCAATACGAGCTGGACTATCAGGACCGGCTGTTCACTACGGTTATTCCGGCCCCGGCCTTGGCGGTCGCGCCGCTGGCCGGCGTCACGCTGGCGCAGGTTCGCCAGATTGCATTTAGCCGCCCGTTTCAAGGCAAGCTGCTGTCGGAGTGGCTGAGCGACATCGAGGCCGCCCGGGCTGCCCGCATTCGTGATGCGATCCGCATCGGCATGACCAGCGGCCTGACCAATGACCAGATTGTCCGCAGCATTATGGGCATCAGGTCAGAGGGCTACGCTGACGGCCTGCTGAACCGGTCACGGCAGGACATCGAGTCGATGGTGCGCACTGCCATCGGCCATGTGTCGCAGGGCGCGCGGGATCAGTTCTATGCAGCCAACGATGACCTGGTCGCTTCGGTCAAATGGCTGAGTACTCTGGATTCGAGGACATCGCCCGATTGCCGGTTGCGTGATGGGTTGCGGTACAGCAAGGATCACAAGCCGGTCGGGCACTCAGTGCCATGGCTGGCAGGCCCGGGTCGCATCCACTGGCAGTGCCGGTCTACGTCGACGCCGATCATCACGCTTTGGGAAGAGCTGGGCCTGACGCCCGAGGAAATCGGCGAGGCTGACCGGGCCAGCATGGATGGCCAGGTGCCTGAGTCCATGAGCTATGGCGACTGGCTAAAAACCCAGAGCGCAGAGCGCCAGGACGAGGTGCTTGGCCCGACACGCGGCAAGCTGTTCAGGGAAGGCGGGTTGACCCTTGATCGCTTTTACAACGACAAGGGCCGTTATCTGGACCTGGATCAGCTGCGAGAACGCGACGCGCGGGCCTTTGAGAAGGCGGGTATTGCGGCGTAACATCAGCGCATGACCGACAAGCGCCGATTCACCGTCATCGACGGAACGCCAGCACCAGAGACACCAGCAGAGCAGGTGCGCAAGCGCGTTCGCGCTATGCCAAGGCCAAAAGCCATGCCCCAGTGCGGCCGCTGCGGCGGTCGTGAGTACATCGAGGCCAAGATCGGTATTGGCAAGTCGGTGACCAAGCAGAAGCTGTGCGTACTATGCCTTATGGGCGGCGAAAGGGTGGTGATGGGATGATTGGTGGGGCATGATTAAGCGCCATCACATAATCAAGGAAAGACCATGATTCAAGGCAACGAAAATCAATCTGCTTGGGACCAGTATTACGCCGCTGCTGTGATAGCTGTCAGTGCAAAAGCATCTGAAGGCAAAGGAAGCCCGCTAGACGGCTTGCAGAATACATCGCTGGCGATAGCCAGTCGCGCGGCACAGCTGGCAGATCAAATGATGGCCGAGCGCCAAAAGCGATTTAAGTGAACAGGTAGAACTGAAAGCAACCCGGCCAAGCGCCGGGTTTTTTGTACCCAAATTTCAGCCTCGCTCATGCGAGGCTTTTTTATGCCCGCGTTTCGGATGAAACAGGGCGAACCGGGCCGGATGGCCTAGCAGATGGGCGGATGCCCGAGGAAATACACCATGCCTTTCAAATTTGATGCTGATGGCCACATCGTCCTGCAAGAGGTCAACGGCCAGAAACTGCCGGTATTTACTGATGCTCAGGGTAAGGAAGCGCCTTTCGACGCTGACAGCACCGTCGCAACCATTGGCCGCCTTAACGGTGAAGCCAAGGGGCATCGCGAGCGTGCCGAGGCGGCTGAGGGCAAGCTGAAGGGCTTCGAGGGGATCGAAGACCCGGCAGCGGCGCTGAAGGCGCTGACGACCGTCAAGAACCTCGACGAGAAGAACCTGATAGCCGCAGGTGACCGCGACAAGGCTGTCTCCGAGGCGGTGAAAAGCGTTGAGGAAAAGTACGGCCCGGTGGTCAAGGAAAACGAGACCCTTAAGGGGCAGCTGAACAACCATCTGATCGGTGGCGCGTTCGCTTCCTCCAAGTTCATCGCTGAGAAGTTTGCGGCCGAGGGCCCTGCTGGCGTTGAGATCGCCCGCGCTCTGTTCGCCAACAGCCTCAAGGTCGAAGACGGCAAGGTCGTTGGTTATGACGCCCAAGGCAACAAGCTCTACTCCCGCACCCGGCATGGCGAGCTGGCCAACGCAGAAGAGGCTATCGAACTGCTGGTCGAAGCCTATCCCTACAAAGACCACATCCTGAAGGGCTCTGGCGCCAATGGCGGCGGCGCTCCGAACGGTGGTGGCGGAAACAACGGCGGCAAGAAGTCCATGAGCCGCACCAGCTTTGACGCGCTTTCTCCGCCTGATCAGGCAGCGTTTGCGCGCGAAGGCGGCGTAGTCAACGACTGACGCCGCAATCATGCCGATGCCCGGATGGGGGTCGGTGCTTGGGTCGGATGGCCCGGAAGTCTGAAAACTCAATCATCGATCTGAAATCAAGGAGCCTTCAAATGGCCAACACTCTGACCGGGCTGGTGCCCACTCTGTACAACGCGCTGGACGTGGTGTCCCGCGAACTGGTCGGCATGATTCCTGCCGTTTCCTCTGACATGACCTACGATCGCGCTGCTGTAGGCCAAACCGTGATGTCTCCGGTTGTTGGTTCTGCCACTGCTACCGACATCACCCCGGCCGTTACTCCGCCGAACGACGGTGATCAGACCATCGGCAACGTGCCGATGACCATCACCAAGGCTCGCCGTGTCCCGATCCGCTGGAACGGCGAAGAGAAGCGCGGCCTGGACAACAATGGCGCAAGCTACAACGTCATTCTGTCCAACCAGATCCAGCAAGGCATGCGTACTCTGGTGAACGAGATTGAGGCTGACCTGGCTGCTCTGCACGTCAACGCCTCCCGCGCCTACGGCACCGCCGGTACTGCCCCGTTCGGCACCGCTGCCGACCTGAGCGATTCCGCTGGTGCTCTGCGCATTCTGGAGGAAAACGGCGCGCAAGGCCTGGACTTCCAGCTGGTGCTGGGTACCGCGGCAATGGCTAACCTGCGCGGCAAGCAGTCTGTCCTGTTCAAGGTGAACGAGTCGGGCCGCGAGGACATGCTGCGCAATGGCATCACCGACCGCCTGCAAGGCCTGGCTCTGCGTCAGTCCGCGCAGATCAAGACCTTCACCCCGGGTACTGGTGCGTCCGCCACCACCAACGCTGCAGGTTATGCCGAGGGCGCCACCGTCATTACCCTGGCATCCGCGGGTACCGGCACCGTTCTGGCTGGCGACGTGATTACTTTTGCTGGCGACAGCAACAAGTACGTCGTAGCCAGCGGTGACACCGATGTATCCGACGGCGGCACCATCACCCTGCAAGCACCGGGTCTGCGTCAGGCCATCCCGGCATCGGCCACCAACATCACTGTGATCTCTGCCAGCGCGCGCAACATGTTCTTCGCTCGCTCGGCGATCGCTCTGGCGACTCGCGCACCGGCCCTGCCGGAAGGCGGCGACAGCGCGGTGGATCGCATGATCGTGACCGACCCGCTGACCGGCCTCAGCTTCGAGGTGTCGATGTACGCCCAGTACCGCCAGATGCAGTTTGAGATTGCTGCAGCCTGGGGCTGTGCTGCGGTGAAGAAAGAACACATCGGCCTGCTGCTGGGCTAATCCCGTTTGCCGGGGCCTCCGGGCCTCGGCCTCTTTCTGGAGCAACGCATGAAAACCATCAAGGTAAAACCGTGGGGCAAGGATCAGGGTGACCACGTCGTCATCAACGAGTCCGACTACGACCCGAAGGTTCACAAGCTGCTGGACGAGGCTGACGACAGCGACAAGCCATCCAAAGGCCTCACTGTCGAGCAGCTGACGGCCGCTCTCACTGAAAAAGGCATCGAAGCGCCTGCGAGCGCCAAGAAAGCCGATCTGGCCAAGCTGCTGGACGAGGCATAACCCATGCTGATCATCGAGAATGGCTCAATCGTGGCCGGTGCCGACAGCTACGCCACCGCTGCCGAGCTGGCGACCTATGCCGCCAACTACGGCCTGACCATTCCCGGTACCGAGGCAGAGCAGGAAGCCCTGCTGCGCCGCGCCTATCTGCAGATGAACACCCTGCCTTGGAAGGGCTGGGCGGTTAACCGCGACCAGACCGGTGCCTGGCCGCGCTATGGGGTGCTCTCGAACGGGTATGAGCTGCCATCGGACGCTATCCCGCGCCAGGTCAAGCAGTGCCAGATGGCGATGGCGGGAGAAATCCATGCAGACGACATCGACCCGCCCGAGCTGCGCAAGGGCGCCGTTATCAAGGATCGCGTCGAAGGGGCGGTAGAGCGGCAGTATGGCGCAGCGAAGTTGTCAGTATCGACGCCTGTGGCTGGTCGGCAGTCGCTTGCCAACGTGGCCGGGCTGCTTGAGTCGTCTTGGCAGATCCCGATGGTACGTGGATGATGGCCGGCTTCTACGACGAAATGGCCACGGTCGCGCTCGAACTGATCTCTGAGTTCGGCCAAGCCGGCCAGATCAAGGACGAAGTGCCGGGAAGTTACGACCCGGTTACCGGTGACGAGACGGGCGGCAGCACGTCGACTCAGGACGCCCAGATGATCCTGCTGGATTACACCTCTCAAGAGGCCGGGGCGAAATACGCAGCGGGCACCGAGGTGAAGGTGGGGGACAAGAAGATCCTCATCGCCGCCAAGGGGCTGGACAGTGCGCCCCTGATGACCAGCCTCATCCATGCCGATGGCGCTGACTGGCGGGTGCAGAGCATCAAGATCTCCAATCCGGCCGGCACTCCGCTGGCCTATGAAATTCACGGGCGCAAGTGATGAGCTTCTCAGGCGATATCCGCAACTTCGCAAAGGACGCGACCGAAGCGCACAACAAAATCACCCGGGCCGCGACGCTGCAGCTTTTCGGCGATGTAATCAAATCGACTCCCGTTGATACCGGTCGAGCCAGAGGGGCGTGGACCACGTCTGTTGGAACGCCGAATGAATCTCCTGAGCGCGAGGACAAGATCAAGGTTGGCAGAACCGGCGGCGAAGCAATGGCTGAGGTCGAAGAAAATACGCCGCCCGGAGCAGGCCAGGTCACCTACCTGTCAAACACGCTCCCTTACATCCTCTTCCTTGAAGAGGGCAGCAGCACTCAAGCGCCCACCGGAATGGTAAGAAAAAATGTGGCCAGGGTGCAGCGCATCGTCAAAGCGGCAATCGCCAAGCTCAGGGTCTGACCAATGTCCGAAATCAGTATCAACGCCGCCCTGGTGCAGGGCCTGGCGGCGGCAGCGCTTGGCCTGCCAACAGGCAACGAAGGCAAGGACTTCACTCCGCCAGCAGTGACCCTGCCGTGGGCGAAGTGGCACAACCTGCCCGCATCCACTGACGTGGCCAGCCTTGGCGCTGGTGGCGTGGATGAAACAGTCGGGGTGTTTCAGGTCGATCTGAACTACCCCATGAATGACGGCACCGGGAACATCCTGGCCGCCGTTCAAAAGCTGCGCAACTACTTCGTCGCTGGGCGCCGGCTCGTCTATGACGGCCAGTGCGTCCATGTCGACCGAGTAACGCGCGGCAATCTCCGGCCGGTCGACGGCTGGCAACGCATCAGCGTATCGATCTACTACAGCGCAACAACCATCAGACCGGAGGTATAACCATGGGCTGCTTTGCTAACGGCTCCGCCACGAAGCTGTACTACACACTCGAGTTCTCGACCATGACGGCCGCTACCATCAGCGCCACCGCGTCCGGCTCGACCTTTTCCGATTCTGGCGATGGCTTTATCGATGATGGCCAGTTCGCCGTGGGCCACATCATCGAGGTGTCGGGTTTCGCCACCGCAGCCAACAACGGCAAGTTCAAGATTGCAACCGTGGCCGATGGCGCCATGACGGTCACCGACGTGAATGGCGGCGCCGTCACGCTGGTCAATGAGGCCGCTGGCGAGACCGTAACCATCAGCCAGGACGGCGGCATTCCCGCCAACCCGGAGTTCAAGCCGG